>Ga0079226_10001529_pt1 | contig 17759 bp, 22 predicted proteins | sample Poulit2014_FD_76345 | JGI IMG/M metagenome (GOLD analysis project Ga0079226, IMG submission 76345) | Agricultural soil microbial communities from Georgia to study Nitrogen management - Poultry litter 2014 | ecosystem: Environmental > Terrestrial > Soil > Agricultural land | place: USA: Georgia...
TGTTCGCTATTCAATTAATAAATATATATTAGAATATCATTCTTTGCAATGTGCAAAGTTTTGAATAGCTCTTAACAATTTATAAAACTATGGTAAAATTAATGAGTGTAGAGATTGATACCATACTCTTAGAGTATAAAGCAGATTCCCGCATATAATCAGACATATTGATGAATAATTCATGAACAATGCAAAAAGTAACAATTTTATTTCAAATATGTATAGAAAATGTGACCGGGATAATCTATTATTAAAGATAAATGTGTTTGTTTATGAAAGGGGGCGTATAGATGCACAGTGATGTTTACCAGCAGGAGGTACATCAAACAGCACGCAGTAAAAAACTGAAGGCAATTAAAACACTCATCAAGGACGGCATAATTAAAGCGAATTTAATACCTGCGTTTGCAGCTGGATTTTTTGCTGTTATGTATTATAACATTTCATTTTTTGAAGCTATTCCAGTGATGCTGCTGATGCTTCTCGGTACGACACTTGTCATCGGAGGCGTTTGTGCCCTTAATAATTTCTATGACAGAGATATTGACCGGCTGATGAAGTCGAAACAGGCGAGGCCGAGTATTGATGGTACGTTTTCAGGCAAAGAGATTTTAACCATTGGATTCTCTATGCTTGGAACCGGATTGATCATGCTGTTCATAATCAACACCGCTGTCGGAGTTATTGGGTTAATCGCAGCGTTTGGCTATGCAGTTGTATATTCGATATTCGCCAAAAGACATCTTGTCTCAAACACAATTATAGGAGCAATTCCTGGAGCGATGCCTCCGCTAATAGGCTGGGCTGTTTTCGAGCCTGATCTACATATATTAGCGTGGTCGATGTTTATCGTAATGTTTATATGGCAAATGCCTCATTTCTATGCACTTGCCATTAAACGCAGTGATGAATATAAAGAGGCAGGCATACCCATGCTGCCTTCCGTAAAAGGTAATGTTCGCACTAGAAACTCCATTATTTTTTGGGTGTCACTTCTTTTGTTCACACCACTTATGATGTTTGAACTTGGCATATGGTTTGTTGCACTGACAACGGTACTTAATGTTATATGGTTTTATTTAAGTGTTAACCAGTTCAAACGGATTACAGACTATAATCGCTATGCCGGGCGAATATTTGTCTTTTCACTCAACTATGTTGTGATATTTTTTGTCATGATCATCGTAGCCGGCTTACTTGTGAATATTTAAAAAGTAAATGAATGAAAGAGGGGTCTAACAATGAATTTAAGTTTTTTAAAAGGTAAGGCACTACTATTAGTTTCTGCACTTACTCTTTTCCTGGCTGGCTGTGGTAAGAATGAATTAAGTACTTTAAGACCTGCCGGGGAAGTTGGACAAGAACAGTTTAACTTGATGATATTATCGATTGTTATAATGATTCTTGTTATCGCAGTTGTTACAGTTCTCTTTACAATTGCAGTATTGAAGAGCCGCAGAAGTAAAAAAGGTGAAGACTTTGAACCTAAAGATGTTTCAGGTAACCATACACTTGAAATCATCTGGACATCAATTCCAATTCTTCTGCTTATCGTTTTAGCGATTCCAACTGTCTACTTCGTATTTAAACAGGCAGACACTGATGCAATGACTGATGCTGAAGGTAATGTTAATGCTGAAGAAACAGTCATTAACGTTCAAGCAAATCAGTACTGGTGGGAATTTGAATATCCTAACGAAGAAGTTGTCACATCACAGGAACTCGTCGTCCCAACAGATCAAAAAGTATACTTCAACCTGCAGGGTACAGATGTAAAACACTCATTCTGGGTGCCGGCAGCCGGTGGTAAGATGGATACTAACATCGACGGAATTAACAGCTTCTACTTAGTATTTGACGACGAGTCAGCACAGGAAGCGGATCGTTTGTTCTACGGTAAATGTGCTGAGCTTTGCGGACCGTCTCACGCATTGATGGACTTCAAAGTTAAGGCATTGCCTGAAGAAGAATACAACCAATGGCTTGCAGATATGAAAACAATTGAAGAACCTGTACAAGCTTCATCTGAAGATGCTCAGCGCGGACAGGAAATTTTCAATAACTCATGTATGGGTTGTCACGCAGCAACACCGACAAGCCCAGGATCAATGGGTCCTAACTTAACTAACTTTGGTGACCGTGATTTAATCGCAGGTTTCATGGAACATAATCAGGAAAATCTTGAAGCATGGATCAAAGATCCAGAAGCATTTAAACCTGATAACAGAATGACTGGCGCATACGAATTAACTGACGATGAAATACATGCAGTTGCTTCATACTTAATGGAACTTAAAGTTGAAGAAGGTTCTGGAGACGTTTCGTCATTAGAAGAACCTGCTGCAGAAGAAGAGTCAGAAGAGGGGGGTAACTAGTAATGTCAGAAGCAACAGTGAAAAAACGCGGTTTTGGTGCAACGATTTGGGAATATTTAACAACAGTTGACCATAAGAAAATTGCTATTCTTTATTTAATTGCCGGAGGCTTCTTCTTCGTTCTCGGCGGTATTGAAGCAATGCTGATTCGTCTTCAGCTTGCAGTGCCGAATAATGACTTCTTATCAGCAGGACTGTTTAACGAAGTAATTACGATGCACGGAACAACGATGATATTCTTAGCGGCTATGCCATTACTATTTGCGTTTATGAACGCTACAGTTCCGCTCCAAATCGGTGCGCGTGACGTAGCATTTCCATTCCTAAATGCTTTAGGTGTCTGGCTGTTTATCTTCGGTGGTATCTTCCTTAACCTTTTTTGGTTCATGGGCGGAGCACCGGATGCAGGCTGGACAAGCTATGCATCACTGTCAATTCAATCACCGGGACACGGTATTGATTTTTATGCACTTGGGTTACAAGTATCAGGTGCAGGTACATTAATTTCAGGTATTAACTTTGTAACTACAATTATTACAATGAGAGCACCAGGTATGACATATATGAGAATGCCATTAATGACATGGACAACACTTGTTGCAGGTGTACTGATTGTCTTCGCGTTCCCGCCGTTAACAGTTGGTCTGTTCTTATTAATCTTTGACCGTATGTTTGGTTCAAGCTTCTTTATTGTAGAAGCAGGGGGTAACACGATTATCTGGGAACACTTATTCTGGATCTTCGGTCACCCGGAAGTTTACATTTTAATTCTTCCGGCATTTGGTATATTCTCTGAAATATTCGCGACATTTGCACGTAAGAGATTATTTGGATACTCAGCGATGGTATTTGCGACAGTGCTGATCGGTTTCTTCGGATTCATGGTTTGGGCACACCACATGTTTACAGTTGGTCTTGGACCGACAGCTAACGCTATTTTCGCTTTAGCTACCATGGCAATCGCAGTACCGACAGGTATTAAGATATTTAACTGGATCCTTACAATCTGGGGAGGAAGCATAGAATTTACTACTCCTATGATGTACGCCTTAGCATTTATTCCTTCATTCGTTATGGGTGGGGTAACAGGTGTTATGCAGGCGGTTGCTCCAGCTGACTATCAGTATCATGACTCGTACTTTATCGTTGCTCACTTCCACTATGTAATTGTCGGCGGTGTTGTGTTCGCACTGTTAGCCGGACTGACTTATTACTGGCCGTTAATGTTCGCAACGATGTTAAATGAAAAATTAGGTAAAGTAACGTTCTGGTTATTCTTCTTAGGATTCCACATGACGTTCCTTATCCAGCACTTCCTCGGACTATGGGGAATGCCGCGCCGCGTGTTCACATATCTTGATGGGCAAGGTTATAACGCAGCAAACATGATATCAACCATCGGGGCATTAATGATGGCTCTGGCTGTTATCGTGTTAGTAATTAACATTATTATGACAGTTGTTAAAAATGAAAGAGTCGGCCGTGATCCATGGTGCGACGGACGTACACTTGAGTGGTCATTACCACTGCCTGTACCATATTACAACTTTGCACAGATTCCATTAGTCCGCGGACTTGATGCATTCTGGCTTGAGAAAAAAGAAGGAAATGGAGAAATGCTTCCGGCAGAGTCACTTGATGATTTCCATATGCCGAACAATTCTATCATTCCGTTCGTAATGTCATTTGGATTATTCGTTGCTTCATTCGGTTCACTGTACTTTGCTTCAGGTAAAGAATGGGCGATCGATGCAGTAGCAGACCTTCCAGTTAGACCTTGGGCAGGTTGGGTACTTGCAATCGGACTTGCAATTACATTTATCTCAATGATTACACGTTCATTTAAAGATGATCTTGGCTACTATGTACCAAAAGAAGAAGTATTAAGAGATCTTGAAGAACAGAAAAGGGGTGCTAAGTAATGGCTGAAATGAAATATAATGTCCCTAATGAACAGTGGCCTGAGCACCCGGAGACAGCAACACTCGAAGGTAAAAATAAATTCGTCGGTTTCTGGACATTCTTAGGCGGAGAGACAGTATTATTCGCATCATTATTTGCGACTTACCTTGCTTTAAAAGACAGCGTGCCGAGTTCAGATCACTTGCTCGCAGCTGACCTGTTCCACCTTGAACTTGCATTTGTCATGACGATGCTGCTACTTACATCGTCACTGACAAGTGTGTATGCTATTTATCACATGCGTAATAACAATTTCACTAAGATGCAATTATGGCTGGCAATTACCGTATTACTCGGTGCTGGGTTCCTGGCATTGGAATTATATGAGTTCTACGAATATGTTCACATTGGTCATACTTTCAGATCAAGTGCTTTTGGTAGTTCGTTCTATATTCTTATCGGTACTCACGGATTCCACGTTATTATTGGTCTGATCTGGATTACAGGATTGATTATCCGTAATGCAACGCGCGGTTTATCAGTATATACAGCGGCTAAAGTTAACACAGCAGCACTATACTGGCACTTCATTGACGTTGTTTGGGTATTCATCTTCACAATTGTTTACTTGTTAGGAGTGTTATAGATGTCTGAACTGGAAACTAAATCAATGACAGATTTACAGCTGAGAAATCTTCGACGTCAGCGTACAAAAGAGATGCGTCTGCAGCTTACCGGATTTTCATTTATGATTTTCTTAACGTTTATGGCATTTGGTATGGTCGCACTGGACTTCAACGCGACATTCATTATGGGCGCTGTAATGCTCTTTGCATTCATTCAAGTGATAATGCAGTTCTATTACTTCATGCACATGAAAGATAAAGGACATGAATTCGCTAAACTGTTTATGCTTGTCGGCATGTTCTTTGCAATTGCATTCTGTGTCACATTCATTTATATCGTATGGATCGGACAGCCGATTTAATACGAAAAAAGATGGCCTCCAGGTGAGGTCATCTTTTTTTTGGTCAATAGTTTGTCACTTTGTGTGTTTTTATCGTCTTGAGTTATACATTTAATAAATTTATACTAGAAGTAATAGGACGAATTTAAGGTGGTACGGATGGAAAATATAACTTCTATAAAGATTTTTGGATTCATGGCAAACTGGAGCCCGTTTTTCCTGGCTTTCGTCATTCTTGTTACAGCGGTATTTTATCTTGTAACGACGAGATGGTATGACGAATTTGAAGGCGGTCGCCCGCTGACGAGAAAAGAGGGGTCATTGTTTGCTGTAAATATGATATTACTGTATTTCATGTATGGCGGACCGGTCGATATTTTAAGTCACATTCTGTTTACATTCCACATGGTGCAGATGGCTTTTGTATTATTTTTAATTGCACCGCTTGTATATTTCAGTGTGCCGGCTTATTTACAAAAATATATAGCATCACTGCCGGTGATTGGACCAGTGCTGAGTCTGGGCGAGAAAAAACCGCTGGTTACACTGATGCTTTTAATCGGTGCGTTTTCAATATATCACTTACCGGTCGTTATGGATAACTTGAAAATGAGTGCAACTTTACATACTATTGCACTTGCGATCATGTTCCTGACAGCGATTATGGCATTTTATCCGATGTTCAATAAAGTTGAACCGGAAGAAGAACAGATGGGCGGGTTGTTTAAACTGCTCTATATCTTTGGTATCGGTGCATTTGTCACGCCAGCATGCGCATTGATCATTTTTGCAAGTAATCCAATGTATGCTACATTTACCGATGGTGAGGCATGGCTGAGCGCTATGGAACTATGTGTGCCGTCAGGCATCTTGGACAGTATCGCTGGTGCCGGTATGATATCCGGACCGGAATATTTCTCTAATTCAACACCGCTTGTGGATCAGCAGACGGGCGGAATTATTATGAAAGTTCTACAGGAAGTATTTTTCGGCGTTATGCTGGCACATATATTCTTCAAATGGTTTAATGAAGAACGCAGGAATGAAGATCAAATTACTGAGCAGGCATTGGCTAAAGCACAAGCACAAAAAGACATGCACAATCGCTTCAGAGCATAGGAGGAACTATTCTTGGATATTTATTTTGTACTGCCCACAATAAGCACTTCATTTATAGTGTTGAGTGCGATACTGATGAGCATCGGTATTTTTCATATAAAAAAAGGCAACGTTCAGACTCATGAAAAATTCATGACTCTGGCAGCCTGGTCAGCATTACTATTTTTTATTATATACGTATCGAAAACAATATTTCTTGGAAACACTCAGTTTGGCGGACCTGAGTCATTAGAACTATATTATGTGATATTCCTTGTCAGTCATATCATTTTGGCAACGACGGGCGGTATTTTTGGAGGTGTACAAGTTTATACCGGTAAGAAAAACAAACTCCGTCAGCATAGAAAATTCGGCATGACGGCTGCAACGATCTGGTTCTTCACAGCAGTAACAGGCATAATGGTATATATTATTCTTTATATTTTATATCCGGGCGGAGAAACGACCGGCTTATGGAACGCAATATTCCATCAGAACTAAAGAAAACCTCTTACAGAGATCTCTGTAAGAGGTTTTTTATGTAGCCAGTTATTAAATTATAAGCTGGCAACTTCAGTCAGTTCTTTACTGATTGTTCTGATTTTACTGATCGCATGTTCAACAATGCGTTCAGGGAATACTTCATCGCTCCCGTATTCGATACCAGTTGGATAGTAATGTTTACCCATGTATGGATCCATCAGCTGTAATGTAGCATTATTTGCACCGACGTCACCGTCTACTGCATATCCTGGAAAACGTAAGTAATAAATACCTTCAGGAATTTCGTATTTATAATCGAAAGTCATACGTTCATAATCCCAGCTGCCGCCAAGAACACAACCATTGTGGTTCATAATTTCCTGCAGCGAGCCTTGCGGAATGACTACATTTTCAATACCTGAGTTTTCAAAAACCATCATTTTGCCCCCTATCATTATTCCATTACCCTAATTTTAATCTATTACAATAACAGTTGCAAATGGTATTTATGATATAGTAACAAAAGTACCATTATGATAAAATGAATGATGAGAGGTGATTATATGCTGGCAACTATGGATTTTGAAATTATGGATTTGCTAGACTCTCTAAACGATATGGTTATGAATACAGAAGAGTATAAGAACTACTGTAAATATAAAGGTCTCCTGGATACGGACGATGAAGTCAGAAATATGATTAAACACTTTGCACGTTTAAAAGAAGATTTTATCGATGTTGAACGATTTGGCAAATACCATCCGGACTTCAGTTCAAAACGCAGGGAGATTAACCAGTACAAAAAAATGCTGGATATGCATCCGATTATAATGGAGTACCGAAGAGCAGAGTTTCAGCTGCAGTCGCTGCTGGACGAAATACTGTTCATCGTCGGTCAATCGGTCAGTCCGCATGCAAATATCGTGAGCAGTAATCCATTTTTCTCAAACAGTTCAAACAGCGGCTGTGCAACAGGCGGAAGCTGCAGCTGCGCAGGTTAATATATACATACACGTTCTGATGACAGAGCGTGTTTTTTTATTTGAAAAAGAAAAAGACCCGCACTTTAAGCGGGTCTTAAATAACTCTGAATTAATATCTTTCTTTAAGCAGATGATAGCTGATATCAGGGTAGTCAGTCACAATAGTGTGGGCACCTTTTTGAATCAGTTCATCCATCTTATCCATCTTGTTAATATTCCAATAGCCGACAGCGATATTCAAGCTCGTTAAAAACTCGATAAAGCGCGGTGTATCCAAATGAATACCGTTATATTCTACAGGGATTTGGAATGTGTCTGCTGCCGGTTCATACATATGGCCGAATCCGCTGCGGTGCAGGAAGAATGCACGGCTGACCTGATCGACACCTGCGCCGAGAGCAACTTTGCCTTCTGCGTATAAGTTAAACTGTTTAATTTGAGAATCGTGGAAACTTGTAACGAGTATGCGGTCTTCCGCACCGAGTTCAGTAATGAGACGGTAGAGAAGACTTGGCACCAGACTGCCTGCATACGTTTCAGGATCATCTTTAATATCCAGATTAATCAGCGTGCCAGGGTATTCCTCAATTAATTCGCGCAGCGTAATAATTTTTGCTTTGTCGTGGCCGCGGTAGGGATGATTGCCTTCGACATCTGTAAAGTGATAGCCGAAATCTAACTCTTTTAAATCAGCCAGTGTCAGATTGCTGACTTTTCCTGCACCGTTAGATGTTCTGTCTACATATGCATCGTGGAAGACTACAATTTCTTCATCTTTCGTTAAACGGATATCAATTTCAAATCCTTCAACATTAAATTCTGTTGCTTTGTCGAAAGCGATGCGCGTATGTTCAGGTGCGAGCCCCATACCGCCGCGGTGAGCGAAAATGTAAGGTGAACGCTGTTTGAAATACGGTTTGATATCTCTTACTTTTGTTTCTTTCGTCAGTTTTGTTCCTGCCCACAGTCCGATAGTAATTCCGGCTGCGACTCCGACTGCTGTAACCATTCTTTTAAAACATTTTGCCATGTTAGAAACCTCCATGAGATATTCATTAAAAAACATAATGAAAATATGTTATTATGATTCTAAAGATTTAGATAGGTTGGTCAGTCAATGATAGTTAACCGAATTGGTATATATGTTTATTTTAAACAAAATAAATTCATTCGACAATTGAAACGGCACGGACACTTAATTTATGTTAATAAAGATAAGAAATACGTGCTGCTCTATATCGATGAAGCCGATCTCGATAAAACGCTCGCCGATCTCGGAAAATTAAAATTTGTTACCGATATTGTAATGAGCGAATATCCAAATATAAAACGCGAATATAATACTGAAGATCATGAAAAACGGGATTACCGCGTTATATAATTTAAGTCATCGGCAAAATCAGATGATTTAATCTTAAAATGCCGGTCAAGTACTGGTAAAACTGTTCTCTTTCATAGAACTCTTCCGGCGGTTTTGTTGAAAATTCAACAATGCTGAGGTCTTTATCCTCACACCATGATTTTATTAACTGATACTTTTTACCCTGGCCTTCATTATAAGCGATACCGTTAAAAATAGTATAGATGGCCTGAACATTTTGTTCAACAGGTTTCATCACCAGTAAAAATGTAGCGGGTGATTGATCGTTGCTTAAAAATATTGCATGCTGGACACGTTCATGATTATATTCAATCAAAGCCTGCAATTCAAATATTTCGTGGTAGCCTTCACCCATCGTTATGAACTTTTGCATGTAATCAACTCCTAACAATATAATATATGACCAGGGAGCCAAATGAAAGGGCAATACTTATGAGAATTATCAGCGGCAAATACAAAGCGAAAAAATTACATACGTTAAAATCAAATGATACACGTCCGACAACGGACAAAGTGCGGGAAAGCATATTCAGTATGCTCGGAGAGATAGATGGCCCTGTACTGGACCTGTTTGGCGGCACAGGTGGTCTGGCGGTAGAAGCGCTGAGCAGAGGCGCTGACAGTGCGATGATTATCGATGGTGCAGGTGACGCGATCAAAATAATTAAAGAGAATACGAAAGATATCGATGAGCCGGTAGAAGTATTCAGAAATGATTTTAAAAGAGCACTTAAAGCGATGGCAAAACGTGAAAAATCCTTTGATTTAATCTTTTTAGATCCGCCGTACAACAAAAAATTAATCGATAAAAGTCTTGCACTTATTAAAGAGTATAATATTTTAAATGACGGCGGCCGAATTGTCGCTGAAGCCGGTAAAAATGAAGCATTTAACCATGAGGGTTTTAATATTATAAGGGAAAATGAATACGGCTCAATTAAAGTGTGGCTGCTTAATCACGAAGGAAAGTAGGGGATGATTGTGACAAATCAAAAAATAGCAGTAGTGCCAGGAAGTTTTGACCCAATTACATATGGTCATCTGGATATTATTGAACGTGCTTGTAAGATTTTTGATAAGGTTTACGTATCAGTATTAAGAAATTCATCAAAAAAAGGATTGTTTTCACCTGAAGAGCGCATCGATTTAATTTCAGGAGTTACAAAACATCTGGATAAAGTCGAGGTCATTCAGTTCGACGGCTTGTTAATCGACTTCTGCCAGCAGGTGGGTGCAGATGCGATTATTAGAGGGCTGCGCGCTGTCAGTGACTTTGAATACGAAATGCAGCTGACGAGCATGAATAGAAAGCTCGACAGCCACATTGAAACGATGTACATTATGACAAATAATAATTATTCATTCATATCATCTTCGATTGTTAAAGAAGTCGCAAAATACGGCGGCAAGATAGAAGATATCGTACCGCCGTTAATAGAAGATGCTTTAAAAGAAAAATTTAAGGAACAATAATAACCGGTGTATTGAAATCGTTACTCTTTCCGCCGGTAAATGTGTTGTATACTTCCGTGGCCGTCACTTCATGTGACACGAGGTCACGGTTTTTTTTATTAACATTAGTAATAATGTTTTCATTGCCGAGCTGTTTTAAATACTGGCGGCCGTTTTGTGTCATGCCGAGAATTCTCACGTGATCAGGGAGCGTATATTCTGCCATAAGGTCTTCGGTAATATTTAATAGTATAGAAATCATGAGTCTGCTGAGCCGCGTCCATGTATATCTTTTCGTTTTCACCGAACTTAAAAATTCTGAATAACTGGCGGCAGCGCGGATTTTATCCTGCAGACGGTGCTCAAGACCTTCTGTCATCATATAAATACTTTTAAGTTCTCCAGGCGACCGGCTTAAAATAATTGTTTTCAGGGTTTTAAATAAATCTTCATTAGAAGCGAGATGGTCATTCATCATGGCCGTAACGAGTCCTTCAGGCATAAACTTTTTAGCTTCTTCAGTGTCGCCGTTAAATAAAGCAGTACGCAGACTTGTCGCACTGGAAAAAGCTGCAGATGATAAAGACGAGTCGCTGTAATTGTTGCCCATCCGCTGAATCGTCCCGGGTCTAATCGGTGCATCAATGTCTCTGATTGCATTAATATAACTGACACCGAGCGTATCGTTCGGAGAAGAATAATGCGTGTTTTTAGTCAGCTCGCTCATTGCGCGCGGATAGCTGTATCCTTTTTTAAGCAGCGAATTGAATTCATCAGAAACTTTAAGTGACTGCGACGCTTCGGCGGCCTGGAACAGCGTATCGATATTGCCGGATTCGCTGCCGAAGACTAAATCTGTTGAGTGCAGCAGGTTAGCAATATGGACGCCGCCCCGGGCGAAATCATCGGCAGCGCTGACTGCATTTAGGAAGGGGAGCTCCGCAACGAGGTCGACGTGTTCGAGCGCGGCTCTTGTCCGTTTAAACTTATCTGTAATTGCGATTTCGCCGCGCTGGGTGAAGCTGCCCGACATAATCGCAATAGTGACATCGGGTGATGTCAATGCTTTTGCCTGTTCTATATGGTAAATGTGACCATTGTGAAATGGGTTGTACTCTGTAATTAATGATAAAATTTTCATACATAAACCCCCGATAGATGTTATACTAAGTGTATCAAAATATTAGACAGATTGAAGTTATTTGTTAAGAAAAAAACTTGACACTTTTTCTTTATAATTGTACAATATCTGTTGTGCTCATAAGAGGTGGAATTGTATGAAATGGTCGCTTTCACAACTAGGGAAGTATACCAATGAAAAATTCACTTTTAATGAAACTGTTCAGTTTGACACATTGTATGATCGTGCGGACATACTTGCTATAGATGATACTGTGGTATCCGGCGAGATGTTTATCGGACGTCAACGAGTAGATGTTGACTTAAGCATATCGGCGGTTGTTAAGATGATCGACAGCCGAAGCGGAAATGCAGTCAGTCTGCCACTCGAAATACAATCTGTTGAAGTGTTTGATGAAACACTTGAAGAAGACGAAGAAGCAGATGATGACAACATCCATCCATTAGTCCATACGCTGGACTTGGAGCCTGTAGTCAGAGAACTGCTGATCGTTAACTTACCGACAGTTTATACTGAGAGTGACGAACTACCCGGGTCATCAGGAGCAAGTGGTTGGACAGTAATGGATGAATCGGAAGCAGCTAATGAAAAACCGGCTGTCGACCCGAGATTACAAAAACTAGAAGCTTTAAAGCTAAACGATGAGGAGGAAAAATAATGGCAGTACCTAAAAGAAGAACATCAAAAACACGTAAAAATAAACGTCGTTCACACATGAGACTTTCAGTACCAGGTATGGTAGAATGCTCAAACTGCGGTGAAACTAAATTAGCTCACCGTGTATGTAAAGAATGCGGAAGCTACAAAGGCGAAGAAGTCGTAGCTAACTAATCAAATATTTATATTTGGATACTCCTGTTAAAGCGGATGCTTTACGGGGGTATTTTTTTGGTGTTTAAGGCCGGGGAAGTGATGGTGTAATTGAGTATCAATCAAAAAACCGAAACGGCATGCCGTTTCGGTTAAGTTCACTAAAACCATATTAATTTGGTGTCCACATTAATGACTCGTCAGCTAAATCACGTTCGATGTCATATTCGTGACTTTCGAAGCCGTGTTTTTCAAAGAAATCACGGGAGTTCTGGAAGCGGCTGATGGCTTTTATCGGAAGATTGAATGATTTTGCGTATTCAATCAGTTCGCTGCCGAATCCTCTGCCCTGGTATTTTTCTAGCACTTCAAGTTTCCAAATCACTAAATATTCAGCTGTGTCATTATCGATCGGATGCTCAGCATCCTTGCGGCGATATAGACACATGCGGGCAACGAGTTCTTCCCCCAGGTAGATTCCATAGAATGGGGAGTCGATATCTGCATCGATCATGTTAGCTTCCAGTTCATCAATCATGTGCAGCTCTTGAGAGCCGTACTCGCGGAATTTTTTAAATTCTTCTGCTGTTTTGTAATTAATAGCTAAATTTTTTACTTTTGACATTTGGCAACGCTCCTTTTTATCTAGTATATTCATAATTAGCAAGCCATTCAATTGTTTTATATTTAAATAACTTTTATACTTTGAATAACGATTAATTTAGGGAGAACTATTTATGCATTTTGAAACGATTAACTTTTTTAGCAATATACATAAAATAACCGGGCATAAACAATTTTACGGCGGTTTATCGTATGACGAAGAGAGTCTTAAGACTGTGCTTGGCCGTCCGGCGCACGATCATACCAGAGCGCTCGGTGAGATAATCGAAAAAGATATGTCTCAGTACAAAATGACCGAAGCGCAGCATAACAATTTAGAACTGCTGAAAAATGGACACAGGGCAGTGATTGCCGGTCAGCAGGCCGGTTTATTTATGAGCCCGTCTTATATCATCCACAAAATAATTTCTATCTTAGTTGTCACTAAAGAAATTAAGGAAAAGCACGATTATGACGCAGTGCCGGTGTTTTGGATTGCGGGGGAAGACCACGATTTTGATGAAGTGAATCATACGCATGTGTACGATGCATATTATAAGCGCCGTGTGAAAGTGAGCTACAAACCGAATTTGTCTGTGCCGATGAGCGTCGGTTTTTATCAGTACGATAAAAAAGCAATGACCGAAACGCTGGATAAGATCCTTTCTTATATTGGCGATTCGGAATATACAGCGACGCTGAAAGAGAAAGTCGCTCAATCAATTGAACAGTGTACAACTTGGACAGAATTGTTCCACAGTTTAGTTCACGACACATTTAAAGATGACGGTCTGATTATTTTTAATTCCCATTTAACAGAAGCAAGACAGCTGGAAGTGCCGATTTTAAATAAAATGTTTGAGAAACATAAAGAAATTGACCAGGCATTTAAAACCGGCCAGGCGTCATTTTTAAAAACGGTCAATCAATCGCCGACAATTCAAACAGAAACGAATGTACATCTATTTGGCAATACATCGAGTTACCGCTCGCTGCTGACAGAAAAAGAAGGAAAATATTCTCTCGGAGAAGAAACTTTCACATTTGAAGATATTAAAAATAAAATTCAGCAGACGCCTGAAGAATTTTCAAATAATGTAGTCACCCGGCCGCTGATGCAGGAAATGCTGTTTAATACCGCAGTATTTTTAGGCGGCGGTGCAGAGGTGTCTTACTGGGGGGAACTCCACAAGGTATTTGAAGCAATGAATGTCAGCATGCCAATCGTTATGAAACGGATGGAGTTCATGCAGATCGATAGCAGAACGGCCAAATTGCTAGAAAGATACGATATAGAACTGGATGAAAATATTGTTGCAACGATCAATTCCCGTAAAGAAGCTTTAATCGGCGCACATACAAATGATCAAATTGCCGAGGAGATTGAACGGGTAAAAGAATCTCTTGAACAGGCATTCCATCCGCTATATGAATACGCAGATGAATACTTTAATAAGAAAATTATCGACGGTAATAAACAGCGTCATATAAACGAGCTGGATTATTTAAAAAAACGGTATTCAGTCGATGTGAAGCGGAGTTTAAGAAGTGAATTGAATAATTTAGACGAATTAAGCGAAAAATTAATGCCTAATGGGGCACTGCAGGAAAGACTTTACCATCCTTGGCAGTTTTCGGCGAAAAATTGGGATTATGCCCCACTCAGTTACACTGATAAATTAATACTGATTAAAAGTTAGAAAACCTATAATTATCAAGCGATTTCTCCATTTGGAGGAATCGCTTTTTTATTTTACGAAAAAATTTTGCAATCTTTTTTATAATTTGTGGAGGAAAGTGGGGAGATGTGGTAAATTAAATGTATAGCGGGGTGAGAATATGTTCATGGGTGAGTACAAACACAATTTGGATACGAAAGGCCGCATTATTGTGCCGAGTAAATTCAGAGAATTACTCGATGAACAATTCGTCATTACGCGCGGTCTTGATCGCTGTTTATTCGCATATACAGAAGATGAATGGAGCCGCATAGAAGAAAAACTTAAAACACTGCCGCTGACGAAGAAGGATGCCCGTAAATTTACGAGATTATTCTTCTCAGGTGCGACCAACGTGGAAATTGATAAACAGGGACGTATTAATATCCCGCAAAACTTGCGAGAATATGCAGGATTATCAAAAGATTGCACAGTAATTGGTGTATCGAGCAGAATTGAAATTTGGGATTCCTCATCATGGGAAGACTTTTATACAGAATCTGAAGATAACTTTGAAGATATAGCAGAAGATTTAATTGATTTTGACCTTTAGGGATGTGACAAATTGTTTAACCACACTTCAGTCTTACTAAAAGAAACAGTCGATGGTTTAAATATTAAGCCGGACGGCATATACGTCGATGCTACTTTAGGCGGCGGCGGACACACTTCTTATTTATTGTCACAGCTTGAAACTGGCCATGTTTATGCATTTGATCAGGACATGACAGCGATAAATAATGCCCGGGAAAAATTTAAAGATCACGATAACATTACTTTAATCCATACAAATTTTGAAAATATAACAGCAGCACTTGAAGAAAAAGGTGTGACTGGTGTCGACGGCATTCTGTACGATCTCGGGGTGTCGAGCCCCCAGCTCGACGTAACCGAACGCGGTTTCAGCCACTCTAAGACAGCACGGCTCGACATGAGAATGGATCAGACGCAATCACTCGACGCATACGAAATTGTAAATGAATATCCTTACGAAGCATTAGTCGGTATTTTCTTCAGATATAGCGAAGAGAAATTTTCTAAGAAGATTGCCAGAGAAATAGAACGTCTTAGAAAAATCGAGCCGATTGAAACGACGACAGAACTCGCAGAAATAATAAAATCACAAATTCCTCAGAAGTTCAGAAGAACCGGAGGCCACCCTGCAAAACGTATCTTCCAGGCACTTAGAATTGCAGTCAACGATGAGCTTGGAGTGTTCGAACGTTCGCTGGAACAAGCGATAGAACTGCTCAATAAAAACGGACGTGTATCGGTTATTACTTTCCACTCTTTAGAAGACAGAATATGTAAACAGATGTTTGTTGAATACGAAAAAGGGCCGGAACTGCCAAAGAATATGCCAATTATTCCCGAAGGATACGAGCCGGTATTAAAAAGAGTGAACCGCAAACCGATTATCGCAGAGGGCGATGATTTAGAGGCCAACCCGCGTGCACGCAGTGCAAAACTTAGAATTGCTGAGAAACAAGTATAGGAAGTGTTGACATGGTAGTAGAAAGATATACTGAAACAGCCCCTGCCAAAAAAGTATACAGAGAATCCGACAGTCAGCCGAAAACCCAGAGAAAAGCAAAAGTCGTTGGGATTAAGCGTATGGAAATGACTATTTACATAGCGCTGGCAGTTCTGATTGCAGCGGTTTCCATATATGTGCTATCTTTAAAAATGGAAGCATATAACTATCAAAGTGAAAAATCATCTATAGAACAAAGCATCTCAGTTAAAGAGGGTGAAATCAGTGAATTAAACACTGAAGTTACCTACCTTGCTTCCTACGATCGTATATATGAAAAAGCTCAGGAACTGGGCTTAGATTTGAACAATAGCAATGTAAAGGTTGTAGAAAAGTATGGGGAAGACTAGACGCAAATTCAGTCTTAAAAATAGTAAGATACCACTAGGCGCACTCCTGATATATTTCGGTATAGGAGTGCTTTTTCTTTTGATTATCGGGCAATTTACAAAATTAATGGTATTTCAAACGATAGATGATGAAGACCTGGTCGCGCGCGGTGAGGATAAATACTCGGTCAGTGCAATTAATGAGCCTGAACGCGGAGATATTGTCGACCGTGCGGGCAACGTGCTGGCATCCGATATGGAAGCGTACAGAATCGCAATTATAACGGATGAAAATTATCCGAACCATGTCAGTAATCCTGAAGAAACGGCATCATTGCTGGCAGAAGTCATCGACATGTCGAAAGAAGACATTCAAACAGAAATTGAAGAAAACATAGAAAAAGGACAGTTCCAGATGGAACTTGGCCAGGCAGGCCGAAATATTTCCTATAACGATAAAAAGTTCCTGGAAGAATCTGAAGCGACCGGCATTGTATTTGAACCGGAAACGAGACGGTTTTATCCTAATGGACAATTTGCATCGCATTTAATCGGCTATGCGGAAATGAATAATGAATCAAATGAACTGGACGGCCAGCTCGGTTTTGAACGCATTTATAACGATCTTTTAAAAGGCGAGCCCGGCAGCATCGATTATGATCAGGATGTATGGGGCTATATCGTACCAAACTCCGATAATGTTAAACCGCCGGTCAATGGACACGATGTTAAATTAACGATTGATTCTAATATTCAGCTCTATCTTGAAGAAACATTAAATGATATGGATGAGCACTTTAAACCTGAAGAATTGATTGCTGTTGTTGCCGATGCAGATACAGGGGAAATTCTCGCCAGCGGCCAGCGGCCGTCATTTAATCCGGAAACTCGTGAAGGGTTCGGTGAGAGCTGGCTGAATATGCTTTACGAATATTCATTTGAACCGGGGTCTACATTTAAAGTATTCGGTCTTGCAGCTGCAA
>Ga0079226_10001530_pt1 | contig 17757 bp, 12 predicted proteins | sample Poulit2014_FD_76345 | JGI IMG/M metagenome (GOLD analysis project Ga0079226, IMG submission 76345) | Agricultural soil microbial communities from Georgia to study Nitrogen management - Poultry litter 2014 | ecosystem: Environmental > Terrestrial > Soil > Agricultural land | place: USA: Georgia...
AATGTTGAAAGAATTTAACTCAACATGTGCTGGGATAGCCGTGTTGTGTGAATCTGATACCCCAGACCGTGAAATCGACTTTAAATACGAGTCACTGATTAAAGTGCAAAAAGACCCTTCATTTGCCAAAGGATTCGAATTAACACTAGGAACAATGTTTAAAGACTAAATAACCTTTAAAAAGCTTTTAGTTTGGGCTAACCAAGTTAGGAGCTTTTTGTCTTAAATAGTGTAATAAAATAAAACAACAGCTAAATTATCTATTAAATATATTACATTATGAAATAAACAAAGGGATATAGGAGAAAGAATGACATATTTTATATTATTTTTAATTAGTTTTATGGGTATCAACTTAGCAGTATATAACTATAGTCGATTAAAATTGATAATGGCTCCATTTATCAGTGTATCCATCATTTCCTCAGTTATGATGATAGCTGGACTTTTAAATATCCTAGAACCTACAGTTGGTATCATTCAGATACTAGGGGTGCTTTTTGCCTTATACTATGGATATCAATTTTACCGACAAAAGAATTTTAAACAATTCTTTCAGAAAGAGTTTAACTTTGGTATTTTACTTTACATCCTTGGGGGGCTTTATTTCTTATTCTTGTTAAGCAATCAAGAATTGGTGCATTATGACAACTTCTCACACTGGGGTACTGTTGTAAAAGAAATATTTTTAAATAATGCTTTACCCACTGAATGGACGCATATAAGTGATTTTACTAACTATCCACCTGGAACAGCTATTTTTATTTATTACTTTATGAAGGCTACTTTTCCTTCAGAAGGTATGGCGCTTTTTGGTCAATATTTGATTATTTCCTCTAGTATTTTAACAATTTTCTCAATTGGTAATCGTTTTTCAAGTGAAGTGAGAGACAAATATAGTAAGATCAGAAATATTGCTATAAATTTGATGTTAACCTTGCTAAGTATCTACTTACTCGTCGGTGTTAGAAGAGTGCAAGACCTACTAGTAGACACTGTTTTAGTGGTGGTCGGTATTGCCTTATTATTAACAATTGTAGAGATGTTTAGAGAAAAAGCAGTTAACCCTTTTATTTTGACAGCCATCCTATTTTTCCTAACCTTAGTAAAAAATATTGGTATTTTATTTGCTGTAATAGCGTTAATTATCTATATTTTGTTATTAGTTATCAATAAAAGACATAAACAAATAAAAAATTGGTTACCAGTTCTAGCGCCGGTTGTGGCTAATAGACTATGGGCAGCGCATGTAGCCTTGGTATTTCCAGTTACAGAAGTATCAAAACATGATATGAGTGTTGAAAATTACGCTGCAACTTTCTCGGAAAAAACGCGTCTTGATATTCAAATGATTGCTGAGAATTTTTTTGAGAAAGTGTCGAATTATAATTTCGTACCCCTAATTCTATTATCCGTCATTTTACTTGCTATAATATTTATTGGAAAAGCTTACCAAGCTAAAACACTTTTCCTAGGATTAATATTTTTTATGAGTCTACTTGTCATTTATATATTTGGTCTATTAGCTATGTATATATTCTCAATGCCAATTAATGAAGCGTTAGGTGTAGCAGCTTTCGGTCGATATATGAACACATTTGTCATTTACCTTGTTGGAATAATTAGTTTGATGATTCTTCATGGTATACAAGGTTATGATATAAAGAAACAACTTGTTTTTATTGGTCTATTTATTTTAACTATCGGTGTCAACAACCTGATGGCCGATAAGTTAGGCATAGTACAGACTTTTACAATCAGAGAGCAAGATTCAAAAGTGACAAACTTAGAAAGTGCTTTTCCTGATTTAACAGATAATAAAATACTATCGAGCCTCCCTGATGAAACTTACCTAATTTATGAACCCGAAAATGGGGCATCAAGTTTTCAAAATTACTATATGAAGTATCGATTCAATAGTGACAATGTTATTATTGTGGATAGTACCGAAAGTCTAAAAGCACAATATAAAGATGCTGACTATATATTAATCCCCGATAGCGGCTTGGATGTCGAGTTAGATGATTTAAACATTACCCGAGTACAAGACCGGAAGTATAAAGTAAATTAGAAATGAGATATACATGAAGAAAAAAATAAGTGTAATTATTCCTGCCTTCGAGCCGGATAACAAGACTATTAATTTAGTGGAAGAATTAATCAAAAATAATCAATTTTTAGTAATGGTAGTGGATGATGGGAGTTCAGAAAACAGTGCGGAAATTTTCCATCAATTAGAAGAACTAAATGAGGTTGTTATACTTCGACATGAAGAAAATAAAGGAAAAGGGGCAGCTTTAAAAACTGCTTTCAAATATATTATTGATTCAGACCTACCAATTATTGGTGCTGTAACAGCGGATGCAGATGGGCAGCATACGCCTCACGATATTGAAAATGTAGCTGAACAACTGCAACAAGACAGCAATTCACTGGTGCTGGGTGTCAGAGACTTTTCAGAAGCAAATATTCCTGCTAGAAGTGAATTTGGTAACAAAATGACCAGATTCATTCTAAAATTACTCGTAGGTATTAATATCAGTGATACCCAGACTGGTTTACGAGGCATTGGAACAAAAGCCATGGAAACCTTTATGCGAACAAGTGGTGAGCGATATGAGTATGAAATGAATATGCTAATAGACGCGCATGAAAATGAGATTGATATTATTGAAGTACCTATCGATACTATTTATTTGAATGATAATGAGTCATCGCATTTTAATCCTTTGGTTGATTCATTCAAAATCTATAAGGTGTTTTTTAAATATATTATTTCGTCGTTATCTTCATCCATTATTGATATTGTGTTGTTTGCTATATTCAATTGGTTGTTAGCAGGTAATGCCTATAATATTCTTATTTCTACACTTTTAGCGAGATTAGTTTCGATGATGGTTAATTATGCAGTAAATTATGGCCAGGTTTTTAAATCAAAAGCATCAAAAAAATCAACAAGTATTAAATATTTTACCCTGGCTGGGGTTCAATTATTCACCTCTGCTGTCCTTGTATCTTTAGTGAGCAACTATACAGGTATCAATGCTACTTTAGTTAAGATATTTGTAGATTTCTTTTTATTTTTTATTAGTTTCTACATTCAAAGAGAATATGTTTTCAAAAATGCGAGAAAATAAAATCTTATATAATTAGACCGATACTCAAAGATGTAAAATCATTTTTGAGTATTTTTCTTTTAAATAAGAGATTGTCACAACCGCTTAAGTCAACGTTTTTGTAAACAAATTAAAAATGATTTTTGTGACATATTTCATGGTGATTTGAAGCAAAAATCTTTCTTAGCTACTCTTTTCATTTTTAAAGTGATAGACTTATTTACTATACGAGTAATATGAAAGCTGTCATTAGAGAGGTAAAAGTAAATGAAAGAAAGACAACAAAACTTCGAATTGCTTAGAATTATTGCTATGTTTATGATTGTGATTTCACATGTGTCTACACATTACATCTCAGCTTATGATGTACAACTAGCAAGCTTTAACGGTTTTTTATTATCTATTTTACGATCACTTATTTTAATTTGCGTGAATATCTATATATTGATTACGGGTTATTTTTCAATTCATTCAACTAAATTAAAATATAGAAAGTTATTGAATATAGCTTTACTACCAGGTTTTATATCCGTGATTTTACTGATCACCTTAATCTTTTTTGGTGAGGTAGAATTTAATATTTGGCAAATTGTAGGTAAATTATTTGCTACATTAAAAGGTGAATATTGGTTTATTTCAAACTACTTTGCTTTATATTTATTCATTCCCTTATTAAATAAGATTTTCCATTCGCTATCTAAAAGAGAGGTTCAACAACTATTAATTTTGAACTTTTTGGTCGGTTCCTTATGGTCTTCTTTTATGAAAGACGACGTAATAGTTGGCTTTAATTCAGGTTTTTCGCTGATATTCTTTATCTTTTTATATTTTATTGGTGCATATCTTCGAGTTTACGGTCCCTTTTTCAAAGATTTTAATCGAAGAGAGTATCTATCAACTTACTTAATTCTAGGTGTCCTTACGGGAATTTTACAGTTCCTCATTCCGATAGTAGACTTTTTTAATTACAATGGGCCGTTTGAATTAATTATGTCCTACTGTTTCTTTATGTTCATCAGTAAAGTAGAAATTAATTCAATTAAAATTAATTACATTGCCTCCTATGTGTTGAGTGTTTATCTAGTTCATGAACAAAGTGAAATGAGAACCTTTATTTGGGATCTACCGTTTATCCATCAAATTATTGGCTTTTCTCAAATTACTGCCATTCCAGCAGTCATACTAGTCGCTATAATCGTGTTTATAGTCTCGTGGATTGTAGGTTGGTTACTAACTAGTATATTTGAGAGGTTAGAACGAGTGTTTTACGGCTGGATTGATGCTAATCAAAATGAAGCACGTTAATTTTTTAACTTAGTTGTAGGTGAAAGCAATCAATATGTAGAAATATCAAATATTTAAAAGAACTCAATTCATACAAAAGCGCTCGTGGTATTTAACCATGAGCGCTTTTATTTTTACAATGTTTTCGATCACCTTAATATTACATAATGTCTTGATACATATCGAGATAAGTCTGATTGATATCATCCCACTGGAATTGTTTTGATTTTTCAACAGCTTTGCTAGATAACTGCGGATAATGGCTAGTAATAAATTGTACAGCCTCATTAAATTCGTTAACACTATATCGGTCTACTGAAACACCTATTTCATGATTAGGGAAAAAGCTATCGAATCCTTCGCCTTTTGTATAAATCACTGGCAATCCTTGACTCATTGCCTCAACATATACTAAACCAAATGTTTCAGGTGATGAAAGTAAGGCAAAGATATCTGCTTGTCGGTAAAAAGCTACTAGTTCATCTTTTTTCATCGGACCATGGTAAGTTACTACCGGATTTGCTATCAAATTGTCATGAATTTTTTGATCCCAGTTAGGACCAATAACATGTAATTCTGCCGGTGCAACTTCCTTATTATAATTAGCCACGTAATCTGCTAGGGTTTCTAAATTTTTAGCTTTTTGTAATTTTGCAGTAGCGACTATTTTAAGTGGTTCAACTAATGTAGATCGATGCTCATGATAAGCATGGTCATGCCAAAATTGGTCAATTCCGTTTGTTATGACATGTGTTTTTTCTAATAGATTAGCTTTTTCGTTTTCAGGAATATAGTTTTTGAAGGTATCATCGTAAGTATTTTGCGAAATAAAAATAATTCTAGAGGCATTTTTTAAGATTTTTAGCCCCATAGAACGTAACCAAAAGGCACGTTTAAAGAAGGTTTCAATCTCATTACTACGCACCGCCACTATATATGGTGTCCCATAAGTTTGATTTATTTTGTAAGCCATAAAGCCATTTGTAAATAAAGAATGAGCGTGAATTAAATCATATTGACTAGTTTGATAGCGATTTTTTAAATCACGAAATATCTTGTTTTGTTTATAAAAATAGAAATAGCGGTCTATTTGATTAAAGACACGGACAGTTTGTGCATAGTCTTTATTAGAACTGATGCGCTCTTCTGGAAATTGTTTAGAGATGGGCACATAAATATCGATATCATGACCACTTGCAATTTGACGATCGAATAGCTGTCCAAATAAAGGGGATGTTGAAAAATAAGAACATACGTGTAAGATTTTCATTATATTACTCCTTGTCTTGTTGTTCCTATAAGTATAGCAAAAGCTGACTTAATTTTTTTTTAAAAATTACCATATTTTAGATATGGTATAATTTTCTTTAGAGTTATTAGAGCAAGTGATACAATACAAGTATGTAAAAAAAATTAAAAAAATACAGGAGGCAGTTTGAATGAAAATTACTGTAGTGGGAGCAGGGTACGTAGGATTAGCAAATGCTATCTTATTAGCACAACATAATGAGGTTGTAGCCTTGGAAGTAAATCCAAATATTGTGGAGATGTTAAATAACAAACAATCACATATTGCGGATAAAGAGATTGAATACTATTTAGCCAACAAAACATTAAATTTACGTGCAACATCAGACAAGGATGACGCTTATAAAGATACGGATATCGTTATTGTAGCGACACCTACCAATTATGATGAGGATACGAATTCATTTGACACTTCAACAGTTGAAAGTGTAATTGATGATGTATTAGCGCAAGGAATAGTTGCACCAATCTTCATTAAATCAACAATTCCAGTTGGATTTACTGAATCTATGAGGCAAGCAAAAAATACTGATCGTATTATTTTCTCACCAGAGTTTTTACGTGAAGGTAAGGCTTTGTATGATAACTTGAATCCTTCAAGAATTATTGTGGGGGACACAACGCCAGCTGCTAAGCGATTTGCTGCGTTACTAGCTGAGGGGGCACAAAAAGAGGATATTGAGATCCTATTTATGGAGCCAACGGAGGCTGAGGCTGTAAAACTATTTGCGAATACATATTTAGCAATGCGAGTATCATTCTTTAATGAATTAGATACATACGCAGAGATGAAAGGATTGAATAGTCAATCTATTATCGATGGAATCTCTTTAGACCCTCGAATTGGCACTCATTACAATAATCCTTCATTTGGATATGGTGGTTACTGCCTACCGAAAGATACTAAACAACTTCGTGCAAACTTTGAAGGTGTACCAAATAATATTATTTCAGCTATTGTAGAAGCAAACAAAACACGCAAACATTTTGTCGCAGATACAGTTGCAGCTAAAAATCCTAAAACTGTTGGTATTTATAGATTAACAATGAAATCATCTTCGGATAACTTCCGTGAATCGGCAGTTCTAGATATCATGAATCAATTAGTAGCTAAGGGTATTGAAATCATTATTTTTGAACCAACTTGGACAGATGATACTTACGGAGAATTTAAAGTAGTCAATGATCTTGAAACATTTAAAAATAATTCAGATGTTGTGATTACAAATCGCATGAATGAAGAGTTGAAAGATATTTCTGAAAAGGTTTATACCCGTGATGTATACAATGAAAATTAAGTAAAGTCAGAAAGATTGAACTTATTTATCTGTTTATTCACTTGAAATGAGTATGTTTTTTGGGGAATAATAACCCAATATTTATTAGACAAATACGAGGCTGTGATACGCTTGTCACAGCCTCATTATTTATTACTTTATAAATGAGAATGCTACAAGTTTATAGTATAATTGTACGGATTTAATAAATGTTACACATTTATACAGATAGGTTAGTGAGGAGTAGTAGAAGATGCAAGTGACTGAAGAGAACAAACATTTACGTATACTGCATGTGATGGGGAATTTTGGGGGAGGAATTTCTTCCTTTATATTGAATAAGGCAAAATTAATGCCTAAATATGGTATCACATTTGATATAGCCACTTATGATGAATGTAGTCAGGAATTTGAAACAGCTATTCAAGCTACTGGTGGTAAAATTTATCCACTAGTAAATCCAAAAAAAGAAGGCTACAAATCATTTTCTAAGACATTCTCAAAGCCTTTTGAAGATAATAAATATTATTTAGTGCATTGTCATGTTGAAGGTTATCGCGCAATACCTTACTATAAAATAGCACGCAATTATGGTGTTAAACGTTTTTATATTCATGCACATCATGCCAATGATTATAAAGTTAAAAGTGTAAAAGATCAGTTGATGTTTAAAATGGAACAAACTATTAATACTAAACTTTCGACAGCTGCTGTTGGGTGTGGTCGTATTGCCATTAAATCAGTTTATGGACCAAAAACTAACTTGAATAATGCAATGGTCATTCCAAATTCAATCGATGTTGAAGAGTATAATCATTCTGAAGAAAATTTTCAGCATGTACGTGAAAAAGGAAGAAGTGACTTTGGCATTTCTGATGATACGATTCACATCGGACATGTCGGTCGATTAGTACCTGTTAAAAACCACGAAAAAACATTAGAGATTGCCAAATATATCAAGGACAAGCAAATAAATGCGAAAATTCTAGTAACAGGAGCAGGACATCTTGAGTCGTCATTAAAGGAAAAAGTAGAGACACAAGGTCTAGAAAGTATTATTACATTTACCGGTCGAATAAGCCCTATTTCAGAATACTATCCTGCACTAGATGTTCTACTGTTGCCTTCGTTCTCTGAAGGTTTGCCAACAACGGTTGTTGAGGTACAAGGTGCTGGTGTATCAACAGTAATGTCAAAAGCTATTACTTCAGAGGTAGATTTAGGCCTTAACTTAGTTGAACAAGTGAGTTTAGACACGCCTGTTTCTGAATGGGTTGATACTTTAGTCAAAATGAGTCAACAACCAGTTCCTAATGTTCAAGCGAGAATTAATGCAATTAAAGAAAAGGGCTTTAGTAATGAGGCGTCAGCTAAACTATACGTCGATTATTTCACAGGAAAAATCAATGCTTTTCAAATTTAACTCAATTACCAAAAAAAATTATCAAAAAAGAATGTTGTGAGGAGGGGCCAATTGTTATTTTATTTAGTTATTTTAGTATCTAGTGTATTTTTAGGCTCAAATTTATTGGCCATCTCTCTACCGGTTGGGCAAATATCCATTTATCGAATTTTTTCACTACTTATTATTCCGATTATTATTATCACTATTTTAAAAAACCGAAGAGCCTTTAAAATTAACACAAACTCAACTGCAACGTTTATGGTTGGCGTGTTTATATTTTGGTGGCTATGGGCTCTTTGCTCCGTTTTATGGGCGATGAGTATTGGCTCATGGTTACAGACGATGGTATTGCTTACGATAGGCGTGTCCAGTGTTATAGGCATATTCCTCTGGACCAAAGATTATTTTCAGTGGCGTATCTTAATTAAAGCGGTTTGGGTCATGTTAACATTCTTGAGCTTATGGGGATTGTTTGAGGTTTTAACTAATACCTATTTATTAGCTGATGTAGGAAAGTTAGATAAATATTCAACTTTTGCAACTCAACCGTGGACACGGATGCCGATTACATTTTTTGCCAATCAAAATGACTATGCAACAATGCTATTAGCTGCTTTTCCGGTCAATTTAATTCTATTGAATACAACTAGAAATAATCTGAAAAGATTATTAACTTTATTTTGTATGATATTAGCGACGTTATTAATCTATCAATCAGGTTCCAGAATGAGTTTATTGATGGCGATGGCCTTTTTTGTTATTTACTTTGCCCTCAAAATTCGCTGGAATATAAAGAGAAATTGGATTAAAAAAATCACTGTCATTGTATTAGCGTTATTGGTTTTAGCAATTGCTTTCGTACCTCCGGTACAAGACACAATTATGAAATATATTTATATTTTACCTAGACCTTATCTTTCTGGTGATACTGCTAGAATAAATATGTTGCGGAACGGGTTAACCTATTTTGGTAGAACGTTTGGATTAGGTGTTGGTGCAGGAAATATAGAAATATGGATGCAAACATTTGGTACTTTGCCAACTAGAAATGTGTTTAATATTCATAACTGGTGGTTTGAAATTTTAGTCGGATATGGTGTTTTTGTATTCATAGCCTATGTAGTAGGGTACGGGTTAATGATTTACCGTTTGTTCAATTTAAGAAAAGTAGTTACGAAGAATCAGCGAAAAGTGATGAATGCTATCATTACATTCTTAATCATTTTTATAGGTGCTAGTATTACAAGTGCCAATAATATGTTAATTGAATGGCATTGGATATTCTTTGGTTTAATTATCGCGTACATTGGTATCATGGAGAAGCAAGTCAACAAAGAAAAAAGAGGGTTAGATAAATGAGTTTGTTAACGATTATCGCTGAGCTATGGCGATTTATAAAGGATAATATTTTAAAAATTTTGATTGGTGCAGTCGTTGTAATGGCATTGACGATAGGCGCAAGAGTACTGTTAACCAATTATATTGAAAATTCGGCAATGGAAACAGCTACTACAGAAACTGGTGCCAATGCAGATGTTAAGCCAGAAGAAATTGAAGCTTCTTACAAGCATTTAATGGAGGTCTATGATCAAGAACCTGCTGAATTTTCTTTTGTTGGCATAAATGAGGAAGGTTTGACTTTAGCGAACTCTTTTATTATTGATGAATTTTTAACTCGTCCAGATGTACTAGCTGAAATTGAACAGGCATCAGGAGTAGATATAGCACCGACGCTTGAAGCTGAAAGTAATGTTGGTTTGCAAAAATCTAAAAATTTCCGTGGCGGGATTGCTTCAGTTCGTAATCAGTCAACTGAAGAAATTACAATTCGTGTTCTAGTAGGACAAACACCAGAAGAAAATTTAGCCGTTGCTGAAGCCATATATGAATATATTCAAGAGGATAAAGTTCCTTTTCTAAGTAACTATGACTTAGTAATCCTTACTGAACCAGATATTGGTGAAGATTTAATTTTGGAAGAGAATCCAATGGCACCAACGACTAACGTGCTGGCTGAATTAGCGCCTCAAGGATCTAATTCACAACTTATTTTTTATGCTGTAATTGGTTTAATATTAGGATTCATTTTATCAACTGTTATTTTATTCATTACTCATTTCTTTAGTAAGAAGATTGTTTATGCTTACGACTACAATTGGGACATTGAAGATTACCAAACTATTGTGTCTGCAGATAACGTTAATGTAGAGGCGTTAAATAATTGGTTGATTATACCTAAAGAAAAACGACGTATTGCATTAGCGCAACATACAGATAATACAATTATTCAAGATTTCTCGACTAAATATTTACCTGTAGCGACTCAATTAAACGGAGCAGATGACACACCAGAGGAAATCATTATTTTTATCGAATCTGGTAAAACTGATAAAGAATGGTATCAAGTACAATTTGATTTAAGTAAATTATATGAATCTCGTGTAAAAATTATCCATTTTAAATAGGAGAAATAGTGATGGAATTCGAAAATAATTTAATTTCGATAATAACACCTGTTTATAATGCTGAACGCTTCATTAGTGAAACTATTGAGAGTGTGCAAAATCAACAGTATAAGCACTGGGAATTATTATTGGTAAATGATCAGTCAACAGATAATAGTCTTGCAATAATCGAAGACTACGCTAAACATGATGACCGAATAAAAGTAATTAACCTTCTTGAAAATTCTGGGGCTGCTGTTGCGAGAAATACTGGTATCAGTGCAGCAACTGGGCAATATATTGCCTTTATTGACTCGGACGATGTGTGGGAACCAGAAAAGTTATTACGCCAAATCAATTTTATGCAAAAAGGAGAAATTGCTTTTTCATATACAGATATTCGATTAATTGATGAGGATGGTAATGTATTAAAGGAAAGAACCAATGTTCCTATTTCATTGGACTATACAGGATTATTAAAAAATACTGCAATAGCTTGTTCAACAGTGATGATTGATCGTAATGTTGTTGGAAATTTCTCTATGCCGTTAGTAAGAAAAGGGCAAGACACAGCAACCTGGTTAAAAATCATGCGAGAAAATGATATAACAGCTTATGGTATGTCAATACCCTTGAACTCATATCGTCAAGTTGAAGGGTCAATTTCAAGTGATCGTTTTGGCGCTTTAAAACGTACATGGAATACTTATTATAATCTTGAACAGTTAGCCTTACCTAAAGCAAGTTATTACTTTGTAAACTATGTATTAAATGCAATTAAGCGTCGATTATAATTGTTATTTCTAGAGCTGGAGGCCAATCATTGGAAACGACGTACTTATTTAGCCAAGAAGCACAAGCTAATTTTGAACACACTATAAAATTTGAAAATTACTATTTTCAAACAAATGAAAGTGAAGCGGCTATATCAAAAAAGAATCATCAAAAAGTGTTATTATTTGGGCAAGTTCTTCATATTCAAGATACAAAACTAACATTGGAGGACTTAGTCGAAAAGTTAAATGGATCAACTGATATTGATTCTCTTATAGAAGCATCTAAATACTTACTTGGAAGGTTTATTATTGTAGCGCAATTTGGCCATCAGTTGTTCATTTTACCAGATGCGACTGGTAGTATTCCGGTAAATTATTATGTAGAGGGCAAAGAACTTGCTGCATCAGCTAATTTGTCTCTACTGAGAGATGTATTCAATTTAGAGGTTTCTGATCAGGCTATCGCGATTAAAAAGGGTGCCTTGGAACAACAACATCCTATGCCAAATGATTTAACAATGCTCCAAAACGTAAAAAATGTTTTGCCAAATCATTACTTAGACGTGACTGCTAAACAAACGAAACGATACTTTCCTATTCAAAAATTGCCCGAAACAAGTGTTGATGAGGCGATAAACCAAACTAGCCAAATTGTAGGCCGTATTTTGGATGAAGTAATGGGAAAAGAAAAAATTGCGATTCCGTTAACTTCAGGTTTTGATAGCCGTTTAATCTTATCTTTCTTCAAGGATTATACAGAAGATATAGTAGCTTATACATTTGCACATGAAAATTTTGATGAAAATACTGCAGATATTGTAGTGCCCAAAGCGCTGAGTGAACGATTCAACTTCGAATATAAAGTTTTACCTAGAAAGAAATTGGATGAAGAGCAAGTGAATCAAGCTGCAAGCGACTTAGCAGGTATGCAAAATGTTCGAATCCTTGAAAATGCTTATACATTAGCTTCTAGTGAGTTAAATGAACGTTCATTTATACCCGGCGATATTATACCTTTAGCAAAGTCTAATTTTGGTCAAAATTTACCTGATAGTTTGGCATCAGTTTCGTATTTAGTTACTAAAAGTCATAATTATTCAGATGAAAGTAGAGCATCTATTAAGGCTTGGAAAGATGATTTAAAAACTTATCTACCTTCGAAGAATGTATCTATATATGATTTATTCTTTTGGGAAAACAGATGGGGGCGTTGGTTTACCAACAATGCTCAAAATTATGATTATTTTAGTAATCCCTTATATATCTTCAACAATCGTTATCTGATAGAATTGTGGTTAGGTGTTTCTCGCAGTGACCGCTCTAAAAAGGCTATTCATAAAGGATTAATTGAAAAGCAATGGCCAGAGCTATTAGAAATATCTGTCAATCCGGATGAATCGAAACTATCAAGCATTACTGATAATCAATGGATATACTATTTCGGCTCTTATTTGAAACATTATATTAAAGGTTGGCGTAGATAGTTACAAAAATTTGTGCTGTGATTTTATTGTCACAGCTCTTATACTATGGTTCCGTAGCTCAGGGGATAGAGCACTCGTTTCCTAAACGAGGTGTCGGAAGTTCAAATCTTCTCGGAATCGTTAATTGCTTAAATAAAATTTAGAATAAATTGTGAGGATGAAAATGAAAACATTAAAAAATATCCTAAACGTGGCAATGTCTAATATTGTCGGGTTTGGTACTAGCTTTATTGTAGGATTCATTTTGCCCGGCATATTAACTGTCGCTCAATATGGTTCCTATCGTCAATACACCTTATATTTGAGTTTTACTTACTTATTCCATCTGGGATTTGCTGATGGTATCTATATTAAGTATGGCGGGGATAACATCAATGACTTAGATAAAGATATAGTCCGAAATGAGCATAACTTTGCGAATGCTTTCCAATTTATGATGTTCATAGGAATGTTTATTATATCTTTAATCACGAGAGATCCAGTGTTGATTCTGTTTTCGGTCGTGACGTTCTTCTCAAACGTAACAACTTATCATTCAAATTTTCTTCAAGCAATTGGTCAATTTAATAACTTTACTATTGCATCAATGTTTAGATCAATTTCGTACATTGTATTACTGTTAATTGGTATATTTATATTCCAATCTGAAAATTATATTTTCTATATCGTTTTAAATGTAATATCGTATGTACTAATGTATCTCTATTATGAAATGAATTTCGTTAAACAATTAGGATTTAATCCAAGCTTTACAGTCAAAGATAAATTTGAAATTTTTCGAGTTGGTTTCTTAATTTTACTAGCAAATATGTCATTGACATTTGTCGGCAATATCGGGTCTTGGATCGCCAACTGGGGGTTCTCAATTGAAGAATTTGCCCAGTATTCTTTCCAAAATTCTGTATTAAACGTCATTATCTTAATAGTGAATGCGGTCGCTTTAGTTTTCTATAACTTAATTTCTAAAACTGATAATCCTAAAGTAGCCAATATCATTAAACGTCTAACCTTATTATTAGGTATCTTTGGTGGACTAGGATTCTTTGTATTTAAATGGATTATCGAATTCTTCTTACCGAATTATGTACCATCAATTGAGTTACTATCGATTACTTTTGTTTCCATACCGTACATAATGATTTCAAAAATTGTCGTAGCTAACTTATATAAGGCAAAACGAAGCGAGAAAAAATATATCCGTGACTCAATATTATATGCTGGATTGGCCTTTGCTTTTGTATTCATCGTGTTCTTAATTACTCAAACACTTGCAGGAATTGCTTGGGCAACTACATTGTGTTATTTCTTATGGTATATGTATGCCTCTAGAAAAGAATTTGTTATGTTGAAAAGTGATGTCAGCGAGTGGCTATTAATCATTAGTCATATTGTTATATTTTATATTACAGCCAATTATCTGAACATATACGTAGGTTTTGTATTATATGTAGTATATATATTAGCAATACTATTCTTAAAACGAGTAGAATTACAAGATATATTTCAACAGATTATGAAAATAGAAGACTAATGAATTAATTTTTATTAGATATAAGCTAAGTGACTAGAAAATAGTCACTTTTTAAAAATTTAAAATTAATTTTGTTTTGGGGGAAAGTATTTATGGGGCGTTATAAAAAGAAATTTCTTTTTATTTTATTATGTATAATCATTTCATTCGTTGGTCATGGATTTTTTATAAAAAATAGTGTATTAAATGATCAAATGATGGCTACTGGTGGGGACCAGTTTAGTCAAATGATTATTTTCAAAGATTACCTATATAATCAATTTTCGAATGGAAACTTCTTTTATGATTTTCAATATATGGGTGGAGAAAATTTCTTTACGTCTTTAAGTTATTATTATTCGACTTCAATATCATTTTACTTATCAAGTATAATTACTTTTGTACTTGAAGCTCTAGGAATGATTTCTAATGTTGATCTTGTATATTGGGCAAATATGATACTGATTGTAAGTATTCTTAGAACTGCAATTATTATATTCATTACAACAAGATTGCTAACATATCTAAATGTGAGACCAAACATTGCTTTATTTTCTTCATTATTCTATGCACTTTCACCAGTGTATTTTCATCAAACTAGTTTGTGGGAAATCTTTGGTGATGGGTTTATATGGGCACCTTTGTTAATTCTCGGAGTAGAAAAAATAATTCGTGAACAAAAAGGATTTATCTTTGCAATTGCTGTAGGATTAGCTGTATTTAATAATGGCTATTTAGCGTATATCGTCTTACTTATGACTTTGTTTTATATTGGGATACGTTTTTTTGCACATTTAACAACGAACGAAAGTAGTTTGTGGCTCCAAATCAAAAATTATGCTATATATGGTATATTGGGTCTAATATTAGGTTCTCCTGGATTCGTACCATTTGTTATTGGATTCTTGAAAACAAAGCGTACTTCCGGTGATTTTACAGCACCTCTACTTGCTTTTGATTCTGAGATTCACAATTTTGTTTTTACTGATGAATATCAAGTAATACCGGTTTTATTTATATTGTTAGCTTCTTTTTACCCAATTTATAAAAATAAAAATGTTAGATTTTTTGTGTTGATTACATTGGTAGGCATGGTAGCAAGATTTAGTCCACTGTTTGGAAGTATAATGAATGGCTTTTCATATCCAGAGGAGCGATGGATATTCCTAGTGCCACTGTTTATGTCTATTGCAATAGGTATGTCTCTAGAAACAATAAGACAGGGAATAACAAGGCAGCATGCGATTTATGGAGCTATAATCTCTTTACTAATAACGACTTTAATTTACATGAATTCAAGTAAAATGCCGTTGACGGACAAGCCTTCACTATTAGTAGAATATTGGCCATTTTTTGTTATTATAACGAGTTTGTTGTTAATACTAATATATTTATTTAAGAATAATAAGATCTTTCTCCCTGTACTTTTGATACTTGGAGGAGTTAATCTTATTTTACTCTATGATCAAAATCGACAACTTTATTATGATTATCACTTATTTGAAATTGATGAAGCAAAGATAATAAATACTTACCAAAATGACTCCATGTTGATTACTGAAATTATTAATGATTTAGAGAACGAAGAACTAAGTATGAGTAAAATTGATTTTACAGAATCACCTATTAACCTCGCTCTTACTAAAGATATTTCTAGTTATAATATTTATTCAAGTTTTTTGAATGGGTCTATCCAAAAATTTATTACTGATTTAAAAGTTTTAGACCATTCTGAGCATTTGAATCAGATCAATGGATTTGGTGGGAGACAATCTTTATATAGTCTATTAGGCATTGATACAGTTGTCTCACCAGCAGATCACCAAAGAATTCCATATGGTTTTGAACGAACGAATCAACAGAATGATTATGGCGAAACATATATTTATGAAAATACTTTAGAGCTACCTTTTATTCATCCTGTGAAATACTTATACAGTAAAGATGAAGCAAACAACAAAAATTTAGATGAGCTAATGGTAGATGGTGCCGTTGTAGAAAGTGAATACGCTCAAAATGACGGAGATAACCGTTATCAAATCAATGATATTCAATATGACATTAGTGTAGAAAACGGTGAATTTGATAATAATAAGTTATTACCTCAGGAAGAGAGTGAGGATACAACAGTATCCTTGTCTTTTGAAGATAGTGATTATGATCAAATAGCAATAGATTACTCATTAATACCTGTAGATGAGAATAGTACAATAAAATATAAAATCAATGGCGATAACATTGAATTATATGGCTTTGATAAAATATATTCAGAACGCCGACCAAATAAAATAGCATTAGTTGAAAATGGAGAAAATGCTGTATTTACATTTCCAACACATACGGAGTACGAATTTGAAATAAAAAGGGTCTATGGCATTGATTATGATGGATTGGAACAATATAAAAATGAAATTGAAAATCAAGATTATAGTGTAGACATTAGTAAAGGGCAAGTGAAAATAAGCTTTAATAATTTAAATAACTATCCTTTTATGGTACTTCCAATATTCAATGAGCCTGGATGGAACCTATATATTAATGGAGAGAAATCGACAATTATTGATGCTAATTTTGGTATGATAGGTTTTGAAATTCCGAAGGGAGAAGTTTTTATTGAATTAAAATTTGAACAACCTTTTTTCAAATTAACAATCTTCGTTAGTGCTCTTGCCTTGATTACCTTAGTTTATCTGTGCAGAAGAATTGATCGTACTACTATATTATAAAAAGCTAAATGTTTTGTGAATAGTTTAATTTGCTTAAAAATTAATTTAATCCTTAGTATGTATGGTTAAAAAGTCTTTAAGCGTAATAATTATAGAAGGGATGAAAATATGTTATCAGTAATTGTACCGTGTTTTAATGAAGAAGAGTCTATTCATCTTTTCTACAAAGAAATGGAAAAGGTCAAACAATTTATGGATCAAGATATTGAATATATTTTTGTGAATGATGGTTCATCAGATAATTCTTTAAATGAAATGAGAAAGCTAGCCAAAGAGAATGATCAAGTACGCTATATTTCATTTTCAAGAAATTTCGGTAAAGAAGCAGGTATTTATGCAGGGTTAAAACAAGCAAAAGGGGACTTTGTTACCCTAATGGATGTAGACTTGCAAGATCCACCTGAATTACTACCAGTAATGCTTGATA
>Ga0079226_10001531_pt1 | contig 17742 bp, 16 predicted proteins | sample Poulit2014_FD_76345 | JGI IMG/M metagenome (GOLD analysis project Ga0079226, IMG submission 76345) | Agricultural soil microbial communities from Georgia to study Nitrogen management - Poultry litter 2014 | ecosystem: Environmental > Terrestrial > Soil > Agricultural land | place: USA: Georgia...
TGAAAAGTCACCGGGCAAACCGATACCAGAGTTAACAATTTTTCCTGTGAAATCTTCTCCCTTTGTACTTGCCGATCCTGTTGCCACACGTATGGCGAGCTCTTCATTATTAAGAGAAGTGGTTAGCTCGCCCTCGAGGCGGTCAGCGATGCCAAATTCCTCAGTTTTTGTTTCATAGCCATAATTCTGCAATTCTTCCTGTATATATTCGGCTGCTTCCAATTCTTGTTCAGTTCCAGCAACCCGCGGGCCAATGTTTTCACTAAGTTGGGAGATATGTTCCATGGCCCGGTCAGAATCAAATCGTTCGGTAATTTTCTTATCAAATGCTGAGCCGTTTCCTGCTTTATTTGGGAGCGCAAAAGCAATTCCCGGCTGCAAAATGGAAGCGAACAGTGCAAGGACGGCAATCCGTGAAATAATTTTCTTCAATATCAATCTCTCCTTTGGTTCAAATTTGGATTGGCGGATAAAAGTATTTGAAGAAATTCCATTAGGAAAGGTCTACATAAATGATCACTCCTAATAGATTAATAGATTGTATGCGGTTTCATTTGGTGTTACTATTTATTTTACTAGGAAGCCAAATAGAGACAATAGGCCATCAGGACGGTTACAGGGCAAACAGTGATAACTATATATAACTGAAGGACTAAGACTTTTGACAAGTTGATAAAACTTTTATAAAGGGGGATAAGGTAAAATGGTATGTGGAAACCATTAAAATAAGGGAGTGGATATTATTCTTAGGATTAATACGGGAAGGGGAATTTTACATGGACTCAAATTATGTTTAAGAGCAGGAAGAATCAACGAAAAGGATTCACAGGATTCAGCTTGGATAAGTAATATAGCTGAAAGGGGTTAGCCGATTATGGAGCGGAATGTTTTGCTAATCATTTTATCTGCCCTATTATTAACTGGCTGCGGGTCAGGAACAACGGAGGACGACTCGATGAGTGAAGAAGGACCAATCAGTAAGGAAAAGTCAAAGCTTTCATTTAAGACGATTGATGCCGGTGAAGCACCGGACAGCGTGCAAGAATGGGTTGAGAAAAACAGGGAAGAGAAGGCGAAAAAAGTTTTTCATGCTAATGGAAAAACATATGTGATCATCATGCTTGGGCAGAAATCGACCGGCGGCTATGCAGTGAAAATTGATGAGATTCAGCTTGAGAAGATTGTTTCGCCGGAATCCAAGGCAGGCAATGGAACGGTTCATGTCAAATACCATACCATTGAACCGGAAGAAGGCAGCATTAACATACAGGCACTCACCTATCCGATGGCGATAGCCGAATTGGAAGGAACACGTGATTATGACTATCAGTTTTCAGAAAAAGGCAAGAAGAATAAGCTGAACGGAGGTAACGACGGTGCGGAGCCGTCGGAACCTGTCCAGCCTGAGAAACTCATGAATGAGGATGGAGAGGAATGACGATGGTCATCAGACCGATCGAAATAGGGGATGCAGAAGAGCTATTGGAACTAAACAGACGTATTGATGAGTCAGGCTTCATGCTGCATGAGCCCGGCGAACGGAAAAGAACTGTCGAGCAGCAAAAAGAAGTCATCGAAAGAATCGAATCTATGGAGCGTTCAACTTTTTTTGTAGCTGAATCTGATCGCGGCCTCGCCGGTTTCATCGCCGTATTTGGAGGCAAAGTGAAGCGGAACAAGCACTCAGCGTATCTTGCCATGGGCATTCATGATGCATTCTACGGACAGGGCCTCGCAACAAGGCTGATCATGAGAGTGTTTGATTGGGCAGAAGCCAATGGCATATCAAGGCTGGAGCTTACCGTCATTAAAGATAATGTAAAAGCCATCAAGCTCTATCAGAAAATGGGGTTCCAGATTGAAGGCGAGAAGGTCCATTCATTGATGATTGATGGACAGCCCGCGAATGAGTATTATATGTACAGGCTGGTGTAGATGCTGATATGACGGACAATGGCGAAAAGGCTAGACTAATATGGATGTTTTCCTTTTTTTGCGCTATAGATTAATGGAAAATCGCTGCAGAGTAGCGTTGGATTAATCACTAAAAAATGAGAAAATAGGTGAACTCAATGTCATATAACAGTCCGAAGCTACCCCTAACACTGGAAGAGAAATCGAAATTGCGAAAGTCTAAAGTCAAATTGAGCGACGTCTATTTGCTGGAAACGGACGATCTAGCCCACAGTATGAACGCGTCAAAAGAGCGTGTGAATTACATCAAGGCTTTAGCAGCATTTCAGCATATCCCGTCAATCGGACATAAATTTGCTGATACACTCGTAAACAACCTTGGTTTTTATAGGCTTAGTGACTTAAAGGATAAAGACGGCGCTGTATTATTGGATAAACTGGAACGTGATCTGGGATACTGGGTTGACCCATGCGTCGAGGACCAACTCAGGTGTGTTATACATCATGCGAGCAATACCCCCTCCACAAAACAGTGGTTTGATTTTACGGAAGAGCGGAAGAAGTATCGTGAAGTGTACGGTTATCCGTTATCAAGACCGACAGAGGCTTGGAATGGATAGAGTCTGGCATTTTAATCATCCGTAGAAGAATCATTCCTTCCATAAACGATAACTATGCTATAATAATCTTACCAAGAACAAAGGCGCTGGAGCCGGACGTGGCTATTTTTGATAAAGCATTCGTAGAGCAAAAAATTTATGCTTTCTTATACCAACAAAGAAAGGTGTGATGCTTATGTTTACAATAAATTTTCAAGAGGGTCGTCGTACAATTAATGGAATTTCGGCAAATTTAATGAAAGGCGGGCATCACATTGTTAAAAGGCGAAAAAGTGGAACTAAGAGCGGTAACAAAGGAAGACTTGAAAGATCAGTACAAATGGCGGAATGATGAGGCATTTGCGAATCTTGCAGCGGGCTCAGACGCGTTTCAGTATAACAACACACCGCTTGAAACGATGGAGGCCTTTTATGAAAAGAACCTGACGACAGTTGATGTGCAGCAAGGCTGTGTATTTTCAGTTTATACATTGACGGACGGCAAACATATCGGAAAATGTGATTACCGGGACGTGAATCTTGTCACCAGGACGGCGACAATCGGTTTGTCAATTGGTGAGCGTGATTATTGGAGTGAAGGATATGGTTCGGATATCATCCATACGCTGGTTCGTCACTTGTTTAACAGCTTGAATTTAAGACGGATACAACTAGATACGTGGAGCGGCAACAAACGGGCAATCAAAGCCTATGAAAAATGCGGGTTCGAAATTGAAGGACGTCTAAGGGAAAATGAATATATCGATGGAGCGTATTATGACACCATCATGATGGGCTTGCTGCGCTCAAGTGTTTCATAAGCTATCTGTAAGGTTCAGTCAATCGTTGGCTGAACCTTTTACGTTTTCAGCAGGCTTCAGAAAGTTTATCAGCGGGGACCCTAAGGAAGGGAAGTTTTAAATAGCCGAGCTTAAGGATTTTGAGTTAGCACATCATTATTTCAGCTATTAAGTCATATTATTTATGGATTTGACGGGAATCCCAGACCTGAGGTACTCATGTAATATTTGCTGACACGTTTGATATGTTAATCAAACAATTGATCGCCATAATACTGGGTCCCGTCTTTTGGATATTTTTCGCTGAGTTGTACACCCTATTTTATAAAGGATTCAATAAAAAGGTGGGGACCAGAAAAATGAACGCAGCAGATATTATGATAGTGATTGGGTTTATTGTTGTCTCAATTGTTGTGCTTATTCTCCTGATTACTGGAATTTACATATTTTTCATTGACCGTACTCAGCGCCAGCATCCGGTGCTTCGTAATTATCCGATTGTTGGGCGCGCTCGCTATTTTTTTGAAAAAATCGGTCCGGAGCTGCGGCAGTATTTCTTTAATAATGACCGGGAAAGCAAGCCAATTTCAAGGGAAGAGTACGGACATATCGTGAAGAAAGCGAAATATAAGCGTGATGTTGAAGGCTTCGGCTCACAGCGTGATTTTGAAAAGGCAGGCTATTATATTCGAAATAGCATGTTTCCAAAATTGACTGAGGAGTTGAAAATGGACAGGGAAGCAAAAGTAACGACTGATCGTTATTTGCTAATCAAGGATCCGCTGTTCACACAACGGGAAGAGCATTTAGAAGAAGAGAATTCGCCAGTTTATTTGCTTGATGAGAAGGATGCCATCGTTATTGGCGAGAATACCTCCCGGGAGCCGTTTAAACTCCGCGGACAGATTGGTATGTCGGCGATGAGCTACGGATCACTTGGGGAACGTGCGATTTCAGCTTTATCGGAAGGTCTCGGGATTGCGAAGGGCACTTGGATGAATACAGGAGAAGGCGGTCTCTCAGATTATCATCTAAAAGGCGGGGGCGACATTATCATGCAGATCGGTCCCGGCATGTTCGGTCTCAGGGATAAGGAAGGCAATTTCAACTGGGATGAACTGAAGGAAAAAAGCCAGATTCCGCAGTTGAAGGCATTTGAGGTAAAATTGGCCCAGGGTGCGAAAACGCGCGGTGGGCATGTCGATGCTGAAAAGGTTAATGAGGAGATTGCCCGCATCCGCATGGTTGAGCCGTTCACGTCCATCGACAGCCCGAACCGTTTTCCTGAATTTAATGATTTGCCTTCGCTGTTTGACTTTATTGAGCGTGTAAGGGAACATTCCGGCAAACCGGTCGGTATGAAGATTGTGGTTGGAAGCCATTTTGAAGCCGAAGATTTGGCAAAAGGGATACGTGATACTGGAAAAGGTCCTGATTTTATCACAATCGATGGCAGTGAAGGCGGCACTGGCGCCTCGTATCAGGAACTGACGGACAGTGTCGGACTGCCGATCAGATCTGCTTTGCCATTGGTGGACAATGCTTTGAAAAAATACGGTGTCCGTGACAGGGTGAAAATCATAGCTTCCGGGAAACTGTTTTCGCCTGATCGGGTGGCGATTGCCCTGGCAATGGGTGCCGATCTCGTCAACATCGCCCGGGCATTCATGATTACAGTCGGCTGCATCCAGACGCTGAAGTGCCACTCCAATGTATGCCCGGTTGGGGTCGCCACAACCGATCCGGATTTGCAGAGGGCACTTGTCGTCGATGAAAAGAAACACCGGACCGCTAACTATCTGATTTCTATGCGTAAAGGACTATATCGTGTTGCAGCGGCGGCCGGTCTGGAATCGCCTCTGCATTTTAAACGAGAGCATGTGATTTATAAGGATGAGAAAGGCAAAACATGGTCCCTTGATGAAATTTACCAGTCGATGATTCAGCCGGGCGGAGAAGGTTCGATGAATGCGTGAATATAATCCATAAAGAAGGAGATTGCCCCGTTAGCAATCTCCTGAAATCCTAGGACATTTCGGCCGCCCTTTTTTTATGCGCCAAATAAATTTTTTTCGAAATCAGTGTCTGCCCGATGATGAATAGCCCGCCGACAGCCCAATATAGTGGCAATGCTGCCGGTGCGTTCAGGGAGATAATACCGATCATAACCGGTGAGACAAGACCAATGATGGCCATTTGTTTTTTCTGTTGCGGTTCAAGGCCGATTTGCGTAACTTTGAACTGAACAAAGTAGATGATAACCGCCAGAATAGTCAGCAGAATGTCGGTTTTTCCAAGGTCAAACCATAAAAACTGATGTGCTGTTATTTCTTGTGTGCCACGGATCGCCCAGTAAAAGGCAATCAAAATCGGCATCTGGATCAGCATTGGCAAGCATCCGGCGAATGAAGCGAGTGGATTGAAATTGTGTTTTTGATACAGCTGCATCATTTCCTGCTGCATGCTCATTTGCGATTCCCGGTCTTTATTATCCTTGTATTTTTTTTGAATCTCATCCATTTCCGGTTTAAGCTCTTTCATTTTATCCTGCATCTCCAGGCTGCTTTTCGTCTGCTTCAGCATAAATGGCATGACGATAAGCCGGATCACGAGCGTAATCACAACAATCGACAGCCCGTAGCTTCCGTTGAAAAAGGATGCCAGGCCTTTGATTAATAAAGAAAAATTGTAAACAAAATAGTGATTGAAAAATCCTTCTGTGTCAGCGCTTATCGGCTCATTTGCCGATCCGCACCCCGCCAGAAAAATGACCAGAATCAGCCCGATCAGGCTATATTTTCTTGCAAATGTGAATACAGATGTTCGTTCCATCTAATGCCTCCTCGTTTTTTCATCATTGTGCTGAAAAAAGAGAAGACATAATCGTCATTATCATCGTCTGGTGCATCTATTCGTTTGGCTATTTGAACGATCCAGTCCATGATGTCTGTCGCTTCACCGATTGATTCCTGGATTGGGGCTGCCTGTATTTGGATTGAATGCGATTTTTTCGTGTGCACATGTGCATGCCCGACGAATTTGTGCAAACCGAATTGTGTGATTTTAATGGTGCCTATGACAGCCAGGAAGATACTAAAATAGAAGTAAAAAGGCGATGTATCGGCAAGCAGCTCGTATAATAGTTCGATGACCATCTGTATTCACCTCCTTTGCTATGTTCGTATAAAGTTCCTTACATAAATGATACTACAAATTGCTGAAAATAGTAAGTATGAATAAAACCCATAAAATGCGACATAGGGTCCCCCTATTCCATATGAAGCATATGTCGTATGAAAGCCCCCGTTTGATGATACTATGAAAGTAGAATACTAATCGACGGGGCTGATTTGAGCTCACAGGATTACCCTGTGTGTCATGATCGGATAATTTCATTTCGCGCGACAAATGGTTAAGTCGCGCGTGATCAGGGGAAATTTGCGCGACTCACCCCAAATCACACAGTCCCCCCTAAGCATCAAAAAAGCGACTGCCATGGCAGCAGCCGCTTTAAACAACTTTTAGCTTCCGGTCTTCCGGTAGCCTGTATGTGCTTTTACTTTGACTTCAGCATACCGCTTCGCATCGGATTTGCTGGAGAATATCGTACCCAGATAACCACCGAGGAAGCCAATCGGCACGGAAACAAGCGCCGGGTTACTGAGCGGGAAGATCGGGTCCCCGACAAACAATGCTGCGCCTTCTGTCGGCGAGAAAACACTCGGGCTAATTGAAACAAGAACCAACGCGGCAATCAGACCGGATAAGAGGGCTGAAACAGCACCTGTAGTATTGAAGCGTTTCCAGTATACTGTATACAGTATGACCGGCAAATTGGCACTTGCACCGATACAGAATGCGAGCGAAACAAGAAATGCCACGTTCAAATACTGGGCGAACAGCGACAGGATAATCGATAGCACCGACACAGCCAAAGCGGCATAGCGAGCAGCCAGCATTTGCTGCTGATCGGATGCTTTGCCTTTTTTAATGATCTGTCCGTATAGATCATGGGCAAAAGCTGACGCACCGGATAGAACAAGGCCGGCAACAACAGCCAGAATGGTGGCGAATGCCACAGCGGATATGAACGCAAACAGGAATTCACCGCCAATTGCTTTGGCCAGCAGTGGTGCAGCCATGTTTCCCCCGGGGTTCGCTTCTGTGATCGTTCCCTCACCTACGAAAATCGCTGCGCCAAATCCGAGGAACAATGTCAGGACATAGAAAGCACCAATAATCCATGTAGCGGTAACTACCGATTTCCGGGCGGTTTTGGCATCTTTAACCGTGAAGAAACGCATGAGAATATGCGGCAGTCCGGCTGTACCAAGAACCAGTGCCAGCATCAGCGAAATCGTATCCAGCGGCGCCGTAAACTTCAGTCCCGGGCTTAAGTAATCGGCACCGTGAGATGTAGCGCTTTTAGCCTCTTCGAACATTGCACCAATGTTAAAGTTAAAATGCATCAGGACAAGAAACGAAAGAATGAGCATTCCAGCCATCAAGAGAACCGCCTTAACGATTTGTACCCAGCTGGTGGCAATCATACCGCCAAATAGGACATAAATCGTCATCATCACACCGACAATCAGGACAGCTACTGTATAAGGGATGTCAAACAGTAACTGGATAAGTGCTCCTGCCCCAACAAGCTGCGCAAGCATATAAAATATAGAGATCGTGATGGTGCTCAGGGCTGCGGCACCTCTGACTTTTTTGGCATTGAACCGGGCATTGATCATGTCGGCAAGGGTATATTTACCAAGGTTCCTGAGCGGTTCCGCCACTAGAAACAGAACAACAAGATATGCAATCAGGAAGCCGATACTGTAAAAGAAACCGTCAAAACCGAAAAGAGCAATCGAACCGGCGATTCCAAGAAAAGATGCTGCCGATAAATAGTCGCCCGAAATGGCAAGACCATTTTGAAAACCGGTCAGGCCTCCGCTTGCTGTATAAAAATCCCCGGTTGTCTGGGTCTGCCTGGAAGCCCAGAACGTAATGGCAAGTGTCAGGGCAACGATAATCAAAAATAGTACAATAACTGTAGGACTCATGAGGCTTTACCTCCATCCCCATTATGAATCTGATCTTCAATGATCTGATCAGTCTCTTGATCAAAAGCTGCGGCTTTTTTCACGTAAATCGTACAAAGAACCCACGTCATCACAAACTGTGCAAAAGCGAAAATCCATACCCAGGAAATATCACCAATGACTGGTGTGTTCAAAAATGTTGTATACGATGTCAATACTGGCAGCAGAAAATAAAATATCAGAAAAAATATCGTGTAAGGTATAATGAATCTTTTCTTCTTTTGCATAAAACTTTTAAACTGATCGCTTTGTTCCACTTTTTCAAAATCTATCGTTTCATTGGCTTGATTGTCTGTATTCAATTCGTTAACAGTACTCATATAAACCTCCCCATGTTAGGTCAAGGGGCAGTCGGTCTTGAGCGCCCCCCAAACTGATAGTTATTTTTCCATTGTTGACAGATCCCCTGCCGGTTCATCAAGCTCCCAGGCCTTTAGGACACGGCGCATGATTTTGCCGCTGCGGGTCTTCGGCGGAAAGTCGCGGATCTCAATTTCCTTCGGTGCGGCATGTGCGGCAAGTCCTTTTTTGACGAATGTGCTGAGCTCTTTCTCCAGTTCATCGCCTTTCGAATAGCCATCCTTGAGCGCGACAAATGCTTTGATGATATGGCCGCGGACGGGATCAGGCTTACCGATAACGGCCGCTTCGGCAACAGAAGGGTGTTCGACCAATTTGCTTTCCACTTCGAATGGACCGACCCGTTCACCGGAAGTGGTGATGACGTCATCGTCCCGGCCTTCGAACCAGAAATAGCCGTCTTCGTCTCTTGTAGCCAGGTCGCCCGAATCAAACCAGCCTTCAAATGGAAAATACTTCTTAAACCGTTCTTCATTATTCCAGACGGTCCGCAGCATGGAAGGCCAGCCGGATTTAATGCATAATTTGCCCATTTGTCCTGGCGGAAGCTCATTGCCTTCTTCATCGAGAATGGCTGCCTCAACACCTGGGAATGGTTTCCCCATTGAGCCGGGTTTCATTGTCATGGCCGGGTAGTTCGCGATAATCACACCGCCTGTTTCGGTCATCCACCAATGATCATGGATCCGCCGGTTATAAACGTCCATGCCCCAATGGATTACCTCGGCATTTAATGGTTCCCCGACACTGAGTACATGTCTCAGTGAACTTAAGTCAAACTTTTTAACAGCGTCATCACCGGCGCCCATCAGTTTTCTGAATGCGGTTGGTGCACTCAGCCAGACGGACACCTGATATTTTTCGATAGTGCCATACCAGTCTTCAGGACTGAAACGCCCGCCGCGGACCAGGTTGGAGACACCGTTCAGCCATGGTCCGAATATGCCATACGACGTACCGGTCACCCATCCCGGATCGGCTGTGCACCAGTAAATATCATCTTCCTTAAGATCCATGATCCATTTTGCTGTCTGATACTGCTGAATCATCGCATTATGGACGTGCAGCACACCTTTTGGCTTGCCGGTGGATCCGGATGTATAATGCAGAATCATGCCATCTTCACGGTCAACCCATTCGATGTTCAAGTCCCGCGAGGCCTTCGCCATTTCCTGCTCATATCTGTAAAATTTCACATCTCCGTCATCTTTGGGAGCATCCCCGTCACCGACTAGAATAATCGTTTCCAGATGCGGCAGTTCATTGTACGGAACACGGTCAACCAGTGAAGGTGATGTAATCAGCACCCTTGCTTCACTGTTTTCGAGCCGGTCACGGACTGCCTGTTCCATAAATGCTTCAAACAACGGTCCGGTAATAGCGCCGATTTTCAGTGTGCCTATCAGGCTGACATACAGCTCGGGTGAACGCGGAAGAAATAAAAAGACACGGTCGCCTTTTTCGGTTCCTATACTGCGCAACACATTCCCGAACTGGTTTGACAGGAATTTCAAATCCTGAAACGTATATTTTTCATCTCGTTCATCATCACTGTAATAGAGTGCCACTTTGTTCCTGCGCCATGTTTCAACATGTCTGTCGATGGCCTCATGTGCCATATTCACCTTTCCTGTTTTATGCCAGGAAAATGCCTTTTCAACATCCTTCCATGAAAAATCGGCTCGTGCTATATCGTAATCAGACATGTTTGCCTGACCTTTTTTGGGCGCGATTGTATCAGCCATTTTCATTCCCCCTTATATTATTAATCATGGTCATTCGGACAGCCTGCTGGATTAAATTAGCAGAATGAAACCACCTCCACATTTTGTAAGCGCTTACGATATAGTATAAATTATTTCCGGTCAATCGGAGGGCATTTTTGTATCAAATGTTGTTCGCAGTGTCCGAAGAGTCAAAATATAATGTTGAATTGTTACTTTTTAAACTTTTCCAGCAGTATTTTCCGTGCAGACCGGCTGACTGGGAGTGTCGTATGGTATCCATCCTTCAGCGTAAGATTGTACGCTCCATTGAACCATGGGGTGATATCCCGGACATAATTGAGATTGACCAGATAGCTTCGGTGGGTCCGGAAAAAGGAGAGCCCCAGCAATTTTTCTTCCAGTTCCTGCAATGTCATCCGGCTTTCAATCACTTCATCGTGTGTATGGATTTCCAGTATGCGATTGGATGGGACGGCATAATAAATCGAATCCGGTGACAGCACCACCATGCGCTCACCATCATCAATGAGCAGTTTTTCGGCAGTCGGATCGGTTTGTGTTTCAGTATAGATGTCTCGTTTTATGTCGGTTTGCGCCATTTGTTTGCGGACTCGCCGCATCGCCCTTTGAAACCGGACATCATCATAAGGTTTCAATAAATAATCGACGGCCTCAATTTCAAACGCATCCATTGCGTATTCATCATAGGCTGTCGTGAAAATGAACAGCGGCGGTTGAAGATAAGCCAGTTCGACTATCTGCTTTACGGCGTCCACTCCGGTCATCCCGGGCATTTCCACATCCAGAAAAACAACGTCAGGTTCATGTTCAACATACAGGTCAACCAGCTGATTGCCCGTTTCAGCACTGGGACAAATGATGACATCCGGTTCCTTTTCCAATAAATAAATCATGTCCTCCCGCGCCAGCTGTTCATCTTCAGCAATCATGGCGTGAATTGATCTCATCATCATACCTTCTTTCTTTAATAATGCTTGTATGGAATCGTAAAATAAACTTCACTACCGCGCTCGGGCAAATTACGTATATGGAGGCGTGCCGATTCGCCGATCAGGCTGATCAGGCGCTGGTTCACGTTATACAATCCGGCACCCCCGCTTTGGTTGCCTGACAATAAGGTCACTTCGGTTTCCTCTAACATTTCGTGGGGGAACCCGACTCCATTATCACTGACGGCGATTTGAATGCTGTCAGCGTTCTTTTCCATGGTAACGTTCACTTCACCGCCGCTGGTTACATTCTTCAAACCATGCTTGATGCTGTTTTCAACAAGCGGTTGAATCGTTGACGGCGGTATGTCCACCTGCGTCATCTCTTCAGGTTCGGATAAGTGAATGGTTAATTGGCTGGAAAAGCGTGTCTGAATGATATCGACGTATGATTTGACGTGCTGGTATTCCTTTTCCAGCCGGACAAGTGATGCTGACACAAGCCCGATATTAAAGCGCATATAGTTTGCCAGGTTGACCGTGATCTGCCGCGCCTTTTCCGGATCTTTCCGAAAAAGGGCGGCAATCATGTGCAGTGTATTAAACAGAAAGTGCGGGTTAATCTGAGCCTGCAGGTTTCGCAGTTCCGCATCTCGTATATGTTTTTTCAATTCTTCTGTGGCAATGGCATCCAGCTGATTGGTGATTAATTGACTGAGTCCCTTGGCCAGGACAAGCTCCACCGGCCGGATGTGCTGTGCCTTTTCGAAATAGAATTTAATCAGTCCCGTCGATTCACGGGCATCGACAATCGGGATGAAAATTGCTGCTTCAAACGGACAATTCTCGTGACGGCACTGGATTTCCGAGCGTGAATAGGCGACGTGCATCTGCTGGGATTCAAGCGCCTGTCGGGATAGGGACGTCATAATCTGATCACCTTCCTGATGATGGTCACCACCCATCCCTCTGTGTGCCAGAACTTCGCGTTCATTGGTGACGGCAACAGCGGCCAGTTCCAGACGGTCATATAGCAAATCAGCAATCCCTGCAGCCATTTCCCGTGGTGAATGGTGTTTCCTTAAAAAAGGGAGAGCCTCTTCAGCAATGGTCAGGGACTGTTTGGTCGCCTGTGCAGCCTCATTTTCCTGCTCTTGGAGGACAATGCCGATCATCGCGGTGAAAATTGCGATGGAGATGCTGTTTGATAAGACCAGCGGCAGTCCGATTGTATTGACAATTGTGATCATTTCCTCCGAATTCGGCTCAGCGATCAAGAGCATATGCATCTGTAAAACCGGCGGGAAAACACCGATGAACAACGCCTTCATTGGTGAGATGACTCGCTCATTGGAAAAGAAACGGGCCGTCCACCCCGCCAGCAGTCCGGTGATCGGGTTGACCAGGCTGTTCGCTACAAATCCTATGCCTCCCAGATAAAAAAGATGTGCTCCGGCAATCAAACCAGCGCCAAGCCCGACAACAGGTCCGCCCAGTAATCCGGCAATGACAATCGCAACAAGGCTTGACCCGGTGACCATCTGATCATCCTCGACAGGCGTCAGCACGAAATCGCGGATTGCAACCGTGTCCCCCTCAATCGCAATTCCTGTTATCGTGCCGGCAATGCCGAACAGGCCAAACACACAAGCATGGACAATCAGCATTTTTTTGCTGAATTCACGGTCAAGGAGTGATCTGAATCCGCGAGTGCGTGTCAGGACAAAGGCGATAACGAGCAACAGTCCGAGACGTTCGAATAAAATAAGCGTCAAATATTTCATGAACTATTGCCCCTCGTATCAATCCCCGTCTGGGACTTGATGAAAAACCGCCGGAATTCCGCGGTACTCTGCGCTGATGGCTGTGTCAGCAGCGAGCCGAGATATGCACCCAAAAACCCAATCGGAATGGCGATAATGCCTGGGTTGGACAACGGCAGAAGCGGATCGTAGGGAATCCAGCCGCTATCGGGATTCATGATGTGCGGACCGAGCAGCAGCAGCGTCAGAGAAGCAATCAGACCGCTCACCATCCCCGTAATAGCTCCTTTTTCATTGAAACGCTTCCAGTAAATCGTGAACAAAAGCACTGGCAAATTGCTTGATGCCGCCACAATAAAAGTCAGTGAAACAAGGAATGTGACATTGATATTTTCCAATCCGAGTGCAAACAATGTTGAGACGAGTCCAACGACAAAGGCTGTCCACTGAGCCGTTCGCAGCTGTGTTTTTTCAGCTGTCTTACCTTTTTTAATAATGTGGAAATAGACATCATGTGAAAAAGCTGTTGTTGCTGAAATCACCAAACCGGAAACTACTGCAATAATTGTTGTAAACGCAATGGCCGCAATAAAAGCCATCAGGAAGTCGCCGCCTAATTTTTCGGCCAAAAGCGGTGCTGCTAGATTGCCCGTCGGATCAAGCCCGATTAAATGCTGGTAGCCAATCAAAGCAACCGTTCCCAGTCCCAGAACAAGGGCGATGATGTAAAAAGCACCGATAATCCAGCTGGCGGTGAGGAGCGATTTGCGCACCTCCTTCGTGTTGCGTACTGTAAAAAAGCGGATCAGGATGTGCGGTAATCCCGCTGTCCCAAGGATTAACGCAAGATGCAGCGAAATGCTTTCCAATGGATCATCGTACAGGTTGCCGGGCAGGAAAAATTGCTCACCAAGCGGTGTGCCTGTTTTTACCTGGGCAATCAAGTCTGCAGCACTCCAGTCAAACCGTGAGAACACAATCAGCGCCAGAAGAAAGGTACCAGACATAAGTACGACCGTTTTTACGATTTGCACCCATGACGTGGCAAACATACCGCCAAACACAACGTAGATGGTCATTAAACTGCCGATGATCAAAACAGACGTTGAATAATCAATATTTAAAAGCAGCCGCAGCAGCAGTCCGGCAGCCACCAGCTGTGGAATCATGTAAAGGATGGAAATGATCAGCGCACCAATCGCCATCATCCAGCGCATCCGGTTTCCCGGGAAACGCGAACAGACGACATCACCAAGTGAATATTTTCCTAAACGATGGACTGGCTCAGCTATAAAAAACAACACAATTAAATAAGAAACCAAAAAGCCGATTGCATATAAAAAGCCGTCATAACCACTGATGGCAATGGTACCGATAATCCCAAGGAACGATGCTGCACTGATGTAATCACCGGCAATCGCCATGCCATTTTGTATCCCCGTTAAACTGCCTGCTGCCACATAAAATTGATTCGTCGTTTTACTCTGTTTTGCTGCCCAATATGTAATAATTAACGTACACACAATAATACACAGGAAAAACAGGAAATAAGTAAGGTTCATGGTCTCACCTTCTTCTGCAGTGATTCGGCCTGTTCAGCTACTTTTATATAACTCGCATGATGACAGCGACAACATTATTCAATAAATTATAAATTTAACAAATACTCTTATTATGAATAGTAAACGAATCCAGTTTATTCGTAAAGACTTTTGAAATTGCAGCTTTGATTGCACACCTGATTGGTTTTGTGGCAAAATCATACGGGCTTTTTATGTAAAACTTTATTCAGCAGGGTATTGCCGGCAATTAATCCATGCTAAAATGTAAGTTATACTGTTATAGAGGTTGGGACAGAATTAAGAGATCATTTCTCAAAATGAACATTACACTCCTTAAGCGGAAGAAATACACGGGGACCTTTTTCTTTAATAAAATAATTTTGTTCCAGCCATCATTTGAAATCAAAAGGAGTCCTGAATATGTTTAAAAAAATTGCATCAGATGCACTGGGGTTATCGGACATCGGTAAAATCATCGACCCGTCTGATTATGACAAAACGGATGCCGATGATTATGTCCGGCACGAAGATGATGAAAAGATTTATTTTCTGATCAAGACAAAAGCGGATGAATATTGCTTTACCAACACAGCCTTGATCCATGTCGACGGGGATAATGCAGCCTCTTCCAAGCGGACACTGAACCGTTATCCATATGCACAGCATACAATTTCAAATGTGTTTCTCGAGACTGCTGGTAAAATCGATATGGATATTGAAATTAAATTCACGCTCGGTAATCAGGTTTTCAGCATTGATGTCCATAAGGATGAGATTGAAAAATTGAAGGATTTGTACAAAGCACTGTTGCATATTGCAGAAACCATGCATGAAAACCAAATTATCCTGGAAATGGGCAATCAGAGTCTGGATAAAGCGGTAAATGTACTGCAGCATTCAAGAGCAGCGGAAACGGATTTGGCGAATCAGTATAAAGAATTGACAGAGTATGGCTTTTCCTGGCTCAAATCTGTACGGGAAGAATACCACGCGAAAGACTTCGGTGCTATTTTTGAAAAGTATATTAATAACTAATAGAAAAAGAGCTGGACGTGCTGTGGCATCGTGCAGCTCTTTTTAAGATTGAAATGTAAAAAACGCCAGGGTCAGCGATATGTTTGCTCTTAGTTTTCGGCTCTTTAAAATCGGGAATTGCAAAAATGATTAAAGGAAAACTACTGGAGAAACCAACTGTAAGGGGGCACTCGTTTTGGCGAAAACAATAACTGTGGGGCTAATTCCGGCTCCTGAGCTGCCGGAAACGATTGCCTGGCAACTAGTCGACAGCTTATCTGGCGCTTTCAATGAATATATTGACGGTGATATTTCGTGGGAGATCAGTGTTGTCCGTGATCCGTTGACAGGTGCTGCCGAAAACGTGGACAAGCTGATTAAACGGGCTGGTGCTATTAAAGAAGCTAACCAATGGGATTATACCGTTTGCTTGACGGATTTGCCAATTTTCTCCAAAAGGGGTGTTGTTCTAGGAGATGTGAATGACAAAGCAGGTGTTGCGCAAATATCTGTCCCGGCATTCGGGCTGCCCCCTATAATAAAACGAGTGAAAGAAGCCATTATCCAGGTGGTCGGTGAATTATATTTCAGGGTGAATGGGAAGCCCCCTAAGAGTAGTGGTGTCACTAGCCGTAACGGTTTGCTGGAGCGACGATTTTTTCTTTCCCCGATCCGCAAAATGACACCCCCTGATGGAATTGAAAAATCGGATGTTCGCTTTATCCTGAAACCGAAGCTATACGGAAGGCTTAAGTTATTGCTTGGCATGACCCATGCGAACAGACCTTGGTCAATCATCCCATCATTTAAACGTGTGATGGCAGTCGCTTTTGCCACCGGTGCGTACGGGTTAATATTCCCTACATTTTGGCGGCTTAGTGCGGCATATGATATGAATCGTTTTTGGATATTGACGCTATCGGCGCTTATCGGCATGATTACTTGGATAATTTTTGCCCATAACCTTTGGGAAAGACCAAGTGCGAAAAGCCGCCGGAGATTGAGAATGCTGTATAATGCAGCGACACTCCTGACCATTACAGTTGCCGTCAGTGTCTATTATGTTATGCTGCTCCTGTTGTTTCTGACAGCTGTTGCCTTTATTGTACCACCGGAATTATTCAGTGAGGTTGTCGGCTTGGAGGAGAAAGAGGCAAGTTTTATGCATTTTATCCGTCTGGGCTGGCTTGTCACCTCGATTGCAACGGTAGCTGGTGCGATTGGCTCGAGTCTGGAACGGGAAACAACAGTCCGGAACATCATGTACGGTTACCGGCAGCAGCAGCGCTATGACGAAATGGACTATTATGGCGAAAAAGACGAGGAGTAATGGAAAACTGTCAGTAAAGCCGATTTCATCAGAAAGGAGTTCATGCATTGATCGAAGTTTACACAGACGGTGCCTCAAGCGGCAATCCGGGTTCCAGCGGGGCGGGCGTCTATATCAAAGCTCATGGGGATAAACATGAGTTTACTTTTCCGCTCGGCAACATGTCCAACCATGAGGCTGAATTTCATGCTGTCTTGAAAGCACTGGATATGTGCGCGGCGTATTTTCCCGGGGAGATTCTATCGTTCCGTTCAGATTCCAGGCTGGTGGTTGATGCGGTGGAGGAAGATTTTATCAAAAATTTGGCCTATAAGCCATTGCTTGCCGCCATCCATGAAAAGACAAGCAAATTCCCCTATTTCTTTATTAAATGGATCCCGGAAAAGCAGAATCTCCATGCCGACAGACTTGCCAGACAAGCGATTTTGCAGGCGAGAATGGAGGAGTAAAATTCGTATATCATATTAATTCTCTAAAATGTGATATCATGGGAATTTACATTAGTCTGTTGGAGAGAAAGAAGGAATTTTTAAGTGGCAACATCCATCATTAAAGATGCTTTTAAAGTAAAAAGAACCCCTTTTCCGTGGCGAAGGGCAGTCGGAGCAGCATTAAGCGCATCCA
>Ga0079226_10001532_pt1 | contig 17739 bp, 21 predicted proteins | sample Poulit2014_FD_76345 | JGI IMG/M metagenome (GOLD analysis project Ga0079226, IMG submission 76345) | Agricultural soil microbial communities from Georgia to study Nitrogen management - Poultry litter 2014 | ecosystem: Environmental > Terrestrial > Soil > Agricultural land | place: USA: Georgia...
AAAGTCATGGACGCTTGGCTACTAAATACTGATGATGTGCTCACTATTCCAGAAGCCAATCCTGCTCTTAATAAACTTCAAGATCTTCAGGTGCCCTAATGCAGCAAGAATATTTACGCCAACTGCCTGGCCAAAGCCTTAGCACCAACAACTCTAGTTTTTTAGCACGTTTTCACTTAGATACTCCGCTACTGCTTAACCTTTTCGTATTGGCCAGCTTTGGGCTTTTTATTCTCTACAGCGCTACCAACGGCAACTATGACGCCGTCACAACTCAAGCAACGCGGGTTGGTATTGGCTTTACCGTCTTGCTCGTATTAGCACAAATCCCCCCACGGGTTTTCCGCTTTTGGGCACCGGCACTCTACTCCATAGGCTTGACATTGCTAGTTTTAGTGCTTCTCGTGGGCACACAAAAAAAAGGCGCGCAACGATGGCTTACCATTCCTGGCATAGCTCAATTTCAACCCGCAGAGCTGGTAAAAGTCGCAGTACCCGCCATGGTGGCTTGGTATTTTCATGATCGCCAACTACCAGCGCGCTTTCGGGATGTGTTTCTTGCCTTAATGATTACTTGCGTCCCCGCCGCACTCATTGCGCTGCAGCCTGATTTAGGAACTGCATTATTGGTAGCCGTTAGTGGCTTGATCGTTCTATTTATGGCGGGTTTATCGTGGCGCTTAATCACATTAGCCGCTGGCACCGTCGCCGTGGCAGCTCCTCTGGCCTATTTTTTTGCTATGCATGGCTACCAACGTCGCCGCGTGGATACCTTTTTTAATCCCGAAGCGGACCCCCTAGGCGCCGGATGGAACATTATTCAATCCAAAACCGCCATCGGCTCAGGTGGCCTCAGTGGTAAAGGTTGGTTTAATGGTACACAATCTCGGTTAGATTTTTTGCCGGAATCTTCCACGGATTTTATCTTTGCCGTGCTTGGCGAAGAGTTAGGTTTTCTCGGTTTTAGCATATTGATGTCGTTATATTTAGGTATAGTGCTACGCAGCCTTTTTATTAGCTACCAGGCGCAAGATAATTTTGCACGCCTCCTTAGCGCGGCACTTGGGCTCACTTTTTTTGTCTATGTGGTGGTAAATATTGGTATGGTGACTGGCTTGCTGCCCGTGGTAGGTGTGCCCTTGCCCTTAGTAAGTTATGGCGGAACATCGATTATCACTCTACTGGCTGGCTTTGGCATCTTAATGTCCATTAAAACGCACCGCAAAATGCATATTCACTCTCGTTAGGAATCACTATGAAAAAACGTTTTTTAGGTTTGGTATTAGCGGCTAGCGCGCTGACTATTACTCCCGTGCAAGCTTCCTACTTAAATAACAGCGATGCTCAAGCCTTGATACAAGAGCTTGCTAATGAAGGAGTGGACGCTGAACGAGCTCGCACACTTTTAGGCAGCGCCAAGCACCAACAAAAAATCATTGACGCTATTTCAAAACCTGCTGAACGCACGCTTACATGGGGCGAATATCAGAAAATCTTTATTCAGCCTGATCGTATTGCCCAAGGTGTAGCATTTTGGAAAGAAAACCGTGATGTTTTAGAAGCTGCAGAAGAAAAATACGGTGTGCCCGCCTCTATTATCACCGCCATTATCGGCGTAGAAACTCGATATGGTCGCCACGCAGGCAACTGGAAAGCGGTTGATGCCCTCGCCACGCTCGGGTTTGATTACCCGCCTCGCGCCGCTTTTTTTCGCAAAGAACTGAAAGAGCTGTTTCTGCTAGAAAAAGAAGCGGGCATCGATATCAGTGAAATTCGCGGATCCTACGCGGGCGCTCTTGGCACGCCACAATTTATCCCCTCAAGCTATCGTGCCTACGCTGTGGACGGTGATGGCGACGGTAAAATCGATCTGATGAATAACAATGCGGATGTCATTCATAGTGTGGCTAACTATTTTGCCAAACACCGCTGGCAACAAGGTTACCCTATTGCGGCCAAAGCCTTGCTTAACGGCAATGCTGACAGCACCATTTTTAGCACAGAATATAAGCCCAGCATTACGCTAAGCGAAGCTGTAGCCGCTGGCGCGCCGCCTATTTCTTGCGCCACCAAACGCGAAAAATTCTGTTATGATTTGCCCGGTAGCGCCAAAGTTGCCCCGCTTGTGCTTGATGGCGCCAAAGGTGATGAATACTGGCTTGTGACTCACAATTTTTATGTGATCACGCGCTACAACCACAGCCGTTTATACGCCATGGCCGTTTTCCAATTAAGCCAGGCGATCGCAGAACAAATGGAGAAATAAGACTTTGCGTTGGCCCTTACTTATTTTAGTAGTGATCGCCCTTGGGTTGAATGCTTGCAGCATTTTACCCGAGGCGTCGCCGAGCACTGAAACACCAGGCAGTGATCGCTATGAACAAGAAAAAGATAGCGGGCCACCTCCGTCGGAAACTGTGAACATTAAAGAAATCCCACAGCCCGAGCCCATTGATGAAGAACCAAGCCGCTACGGCAACCATTCCCCTTACGTGGTTTTCGGAAAGACCTATCATGTTCTGCCTTCAGCAGAAGGTTATGTGGCTGAGGGTATCGCTTCTTGGTATGGCAGCAAGTTCCATGGTCATCGTACTTCCAGCGGCGAAACCTATGATATGTACCAGTTTACAGCCGCCCACCGTAGCCTGCCTTTACCCACGTTTGCCCGTGTCACTAACCTCGACAACCAGAAATCAGTGATTGTACGAATTAATGATCGCGGCCCTTTCCACGATGACAGAGAGATTGATCTTTCTTGGGCCGCTGCAAAAGCGTTGGAAATCAATGACAAAGGCACAGGCCGAGTGCGTGTGGAGACCTTGGCGGGCAACAAAGGTACCTTAGCCAACCCAGCCAGCAAAAACACCACCGCCGTGGGCATACATGCGGCGGCTGAAAGTCCGCCACCTCCCGCTGAACTCTATTTACAGGTAGGCGCCTTCCGTGAGGCCAATAGCGCTCAAGGTTTACAGTCAAAACTCTTACAATCTTTAAGCCACCCTGTTTCTATTCGCCCCTATGATAAACAAGGCGAACGCCTGTACCGTTTGTGGGTAGGCCCTTTTACCTCTGAGAACAGCCGCTCTCGCACCAAAGAAGACCTTATTAACATGGGGTACACCAATACGGTAAACGCATCGCCGTAAACACTTATTTTTTACATGATGCGCTTTAAAATAAAGCGTTAATAGCAACACCATTTTGCAACTTGTCATCGAAGGACAAAAGTGACCATGAACCTCTTTTCACACCGCTCTTTACTGTTAGCTGCTTTAGCCCTGATGCCACTTTTTGCTAGCGCTGCCATTCCCAAGCCCCCAACGGTGGAAGCCTCTGGTTATATCTTAATAAATGCTGCCAGCGGCCATACCCTAGCGGAGCACAATGCCGACGAACCGCTACCGCCAGCGAGCCTCACCAAAGTCATGACCGACTATGTCGCAGCCTATGAGGTTGACCAAGGCCGCCTAAGCCTTGATGAAAATTTATCCGTCAGCGTCAAAGCCTGGCGCATGGGCGGCTCGCGTATGTTTATTCAAGAAGGCACCCAGGTAAAAGTAGAAGACATTATCAAGGGTATTGTGGTGCAATCAGGTAATGATGCTGCTGTTGCATTAGCAGAGCACATCGCCGGCAGCGAAGGCGCTTTTGCCGATATTATGAACCAACATGCCAACAGCCTTGGCATGACTAACAGCAACTTTGCAAACGCCACGGGCTGGCCGCACCTAGAGCAATACAGTAGTCCACGGGACATGGCTATCCTTACCCAAGCCTTAATTAAAAACTATCCCGAAAATTACTCTTACTACAAAGAAAAGTATTTCACTTACAACGGTATCCGCCAGCCCAACCGCAACCTGCTGCTATGGCAAGATAAATCCGTTGATGGAGTAAAAACAGGCCACACAGATGAAGCGGGTTATAGCCTCATTTCTTCTGCTGAACGTGATGGTATGCGCTTGATTGCTGTGGTGATGGGCACTAAGTCTGAACAGGCTCGCGCTACAGAATCACAGAAATTATTAAGTTATGGTTTCCGTAACTTTGAAAACTATAGCCCCTTCGATGCAGGCGATACCGTTGCCGAGGTAGAGGTATGGCTCGGCGCGAAAAACCGCACAAGCCTAGGGCTCGCAGACGCACTTAACCTCACCATTCCCAAAGGGAAACGTGACGCTTTAGAACTAGAAGTGGACATGGATAAATACCTCCGCGCCCCCTTTGAAAAAGGCGACACCCTAGGCACCTTGCAAATCAAGCTCGACGACGAAGTTATTGCCGAAGTCCCTTTGGTTGCCCAACATAATGTAGAGAAGGCAAGCATCTTTAAACGTCTATGGCACCACCTAATTCTCTTTATTAAAGGCTTGTTCTAATGTCTATTGCGTATCTAAACGGCGATTATCTACCGCTTGCAGAAGCACAGATATCGCCCTTAGATCGCGGTTTTATGTTTGCCGACGGCATTTACGAAGTTATCCCTGTGTATGCAGGCTGTCCTTTTCGGCTAACAGAGCACCTAACACGCCTTGCTTACTCGCTCGCAGAAGTTGCTATTCGTAACCCATTTACGGTGAAGGAGTGGTCCAATATTTGCCACCAATTGGTGGACTTAAATGGCGGCGGCAACCTCAGCATTTACTTGCAAATAACCCGCGGTACACCACAAGTACGCGACCACGCCTTCCCACAAAATGAAACACCGGCAACGGTGTTTGCCATGGTTCATCCCATGACAATCCCTACGACGCAACCACAACACAATCAAGGTTTTAGCGCCATCACTTTGCAAGACCTTCGTTGGGCGCGCTGTGACATTAAATCCATCGCCTTGCTCCCCAATATTTTAATGCGCCAACAAGCCGCCAGCCAAAACGCAACCGAAGCTATTTTGCTAAAAAATGGGAACGCCGTGGAGGGTGCAGCGAGCAACTTATTTATTGTGAAAGACGGTGTTATTATCACAGCACCACTAGGGCCAGAAATACTCGGTGGCATCACTCGCGACGTGATCATCGAATTATGCCAACAGCACCAGCTCGCTTTAATAGAACGCTCTATTGCCGAAACAGAGTTGCGCAGTGCTGAAGAGATATGGATCACCAGTTCCACTCGCGAGGTGGTACCCATTGTTAGTTTAGATGGCCAACCCGTTGGCCTTGGCACACCCGGCCCTGTGTGGCAAAAAGTTGCTTATTATTACACCCAATTTCGCCGCCAGTTATGCGGTTTGGAGCCCTTATGAGCTTGGTAAACGAACATTTATGGGAATTCCCCCACACCATGACGTTAAAAATTATGGGGGCGGCAGATAGCCCTCTGGAAGCAGCTGTTACAGCCATTATTAGCGAGCATGTCGATAGTTTTGATCCAAACGAAGATCTGCATACAGTACCAAGCAGCAAAGGCACTTTTATCTCTGTTAATGCCAAGATCACCGTGGATAACGCCGACCAAGTGCGCGCTATTTATAGTGCGTTAAACAGCTCCCCCCACGTAAAAGTTATTTTTTAACTGTGGGCGCTTTGCGGCTACGTTTCTTCAACACCATGGCTTACCAAACCAGTTGGCAGGCCATGCGTACTTTTACTGAAAATCGCACCGCAGACACACCTGACGAATTATGGGTTTTAGAACACCCACCTGTTTATACGCTTGGCCAAGCAGGTAAGCCAGAGCATATTCTTAACCCCCATGGCATCCCCATCGTTAAATGCGACCGCGGTGGACAAGTCACTTATCATGGCCCTGGCCAAACAGTTATTTACCTACTCATCGATTTGCATCGCAAAAACATGGGAGTACGTGAGCTCGTTGCTGGTATTGAAAATGCCATTATGGCCTTGCTGAACAGCTTAAATTTAACACCCCACTTAAAAACGGGCGCACCCGGGGTGTATATACAACACCGCAAAATCGCCTCTTTGGGACTGCGCATACGCCAAGGCCGAAGCTACCATGGGCTAGCACTCAACCGCGCCATGGATTTATCACCTTTTACAGGCATAAATCCTTGCGGTTATGTCAATCAGACTATGACTAGCCTTGAACTAGAACAAGCAGCAGCCCACAGGAATACAACCGAAATAAACTTAGTGCACCTATTACAACAGCACCTTGCTCTGCCTAAAGCAACAGAAACTGCCACATCATTACCACCATTGGCAAACATTGAATGCTACAATCAACCATCCACAGCAATCTTGAGTAAGGACTTACAATGACGCAGCCGCACCCCTCACGCCGCAAAGTTGCCATCGGTGAAAAACTCCGTGGTGAGAGCAAAGTGCGCACAATTCCTCTTGTGAACGAAGACGCTCCTTTGCGTAAGCCCGACTGGATACGTGTGCGTGTGCCTTCAGGCGGAAAAATACAAAAAGTGAAAAGTATGCTGCGCCAGCAAAAACTGCATTCAGTATGCGAAGAAGCTGCCTGCCCCAATCTTCCCGAATGTTTTAGCCACGGCACGGCTACTTTTATGATCATGGGTGACATTTGCACTCGCCGTTGCGCTTTTTGTGATGTTGCTTTTGGGCGTCCTAATCCTTTAGATTCTGAGGAGCCCTCTAACCTTGCTGAAACCGTGGAAAACATGGGGCTTAACTATGTTGTTATTACCTCTGTGGATAGAGACGACCTAAAAGATGGCGGCGCCCAACACTTTGTTGATTGCATCCAAGCGATACGCCAACGCACACCAAAGGTAAGCATTGAAATACTTACACCAGATTTTCGAGGCTGCCTAGAAGAAGCCGTAGAGCTGCTAAGCGCAAATGCCCCCGATGTGTTTAACCACAATATTGAAACTGTGCCGGAGCTCTATAAAACCGTGCGTCCTGGAGCACGTTACGAACACTCATTAAAATTGCTACAGGTATTTAAGCAGCGCAACCCTCACCTGCCCACTAAGTCAGGAATTATGGTGGGGTTAGGTGAAACAAAGCAGCAAGTGGAGAACACGCTAAAAGACCTGCGTGCGCACCAAGTAGATCGCGTCACCATAGGGCAATATTTACAGCCTAGCCCCCACCATGCGCCTGTGGCACGCTATGTGCATCCCGATGAATTTAACCAATACGCGGAGCTTGCGCGGGCGTTGGGTTTTAATTCCATTGCTTCGGGGCCCATGGTGCGCAGCTCTTACCACGCCGACCTGCAACACCAAGGCGTAAACGTGGGCGTTAAAGAACAATAAAGGCTATATTGATGGCTGTTACAACACCGTATTTTTTGTTGATAGGAAGAACCATTAGTGAGGCTTAACAAGGAGCATATCTGGCCTATTATAGGGTTGGTAGCCGTTTTATTTTCTGCGTGGTTATTAGTACACCAGCTTCGCAATATCTCCTTTGATGATATTTTAGTAAGCCTAGATGCGATTCCTCTACATCGCTGGCTTTTAGCTGCCATCGCTACTGCAGTAGCGTATAAAGCACTTGCTGGTTATGACAGTATTGCTCTTAAGCACCTGAAGAAAAACATCCCCTGGCCTTTTGTTGCCGCCACTTCATTTACCACTTATGCCTTAGCGCACAATATTGGTGCCTCTGTGGCGTCCGGCGCCGTAGTGCGCTATCGCGCCTATACCTCCAAAGGCCTGAACGGCGCTGAAGTTGGGGTCTTGGTGGCGTTGTGCTCTTTTACTTTCGCACTGGGGACTATTCTACTTGCGGGTTTGGTGCTACTGATAAAACCCGATTTGCTGCAGCTTCTCTATGATGATCCCTCCCCGTGGGTGCCTTATGCGCTAAGTGCGTTTTTCTTGGGTCTCGTTTTGTTATATGTAATTAGCAGCTTGCTTGGGCTGCCTAGCCTTAAGCTTGGTCGTTTTCAAGTGCACTACCCCGCTATGTCCATCGTAAAGCGGCAATTGCTCATTGGCCCACTAGAGCTTATCGGTGCTGCTGCCATTATTTATTTTGCACTCCCCGCTGCCAGCAACCCTGGCTTTTTGGTAGTGCTAGGTGTTTTTTTAGCGTCGTTTTCTGCGGCTTTGCTCTCCCATGCGCCTGGTGGTTTAGGTGTACTAGAAGCTTTATTTTTACTTGCTTTGCCCGATGTGAACCCGGCCGATGTTATTGCTGCATTATTGGTATTTCGGTTGTTTTATTTACTGATTCCTTTTGCCATTTCGTTAATCATTATCCTTATTTTTGAGCGCAACCAACTCATTAAACAATTTAGCCTTAAACGTCTACAAAGACGCAGAGCCAAAAACAGCTCACCAACAAACAATGAATGACAACTGCCTAGTGGTTACCCCACAATTACGCATCCCCTTTAACCTCATCGAACAACAAGCGGTGCGCTCACAAGGCGCAGGCGGACAAAATGTGAACAGCGTAGCCACCGCTGTGCAAATTAAGTTAGATATTCATGCCACCCCCCTGCCCGAAGATATGCGCCAAAGGCTGCTAGCTCTTTCGGATCAGCGCATTAGCCAACAAGGTGTTATTACAATAAAAGCACAAAGCTTCCGCTACCAGCATCTCAACCGTAAGGATGCTTTTGAGCGTCTGCGCGAACTACTCCAAAGTGTGGTTGAAGCACCGAAGAAACGTCGCCCAACAAAGCCAAGCAAAGCTGCAAAAGCAAAGCGGCTCGACCATAAAAAACGCCGTGGGGAGCTTAAACGTTTGCGCCAATCACCAAAATGTTGAAACTATTTCACTCCTCTTTGATTAGTATCACATTATATACCATCGCTTATTCCTTACACTGCTATAACTACTAGCTCTTATAGTTTTTCTTCAATATTACTATGCGAATTTAGTCTAGCCATGGGGTTCACAATAACTCTTGGTTACCGCTAGTATTGCGCGTTGAAATTAAAAACAAATTTTATATGCTTTATTACTTTATGGAGTTGTTATGTATAAGAAGTCTACTTGGGTAGCGCCATTACTGGTTTCTAGCTTATTCGTCTCAGGTGGTGCTGTTGCTCAGCAAGTGGCTCCTCCCACGGTTTATGGTTTGTTGCATGTATCCCTAGACCAAATTGATAGCGATATTGAAGGCGATTCCGCCGCTTTTAATACCTCCACCAACACCAGCCGCCTTGGCGTGAAGGGCTCACACAGTTTCGACCCGCAGTTGAAGGCTATTTATCAGGCTGAAGCCACTTTGTATGCCACTGATGGGGCTGATGGAAAGTTCACTTTTGACCGCGACACCTTCTTTGGCTTTCAAGGAGACTGGGGTTCTTTGCGTGTGGGCAACATGAACAGCCCCACCAAATTGCTGCGTATTCGCACCGATTTATTCACCTCACAGGTGGGTGCGGCGGGCAACATTACCGGCACCGACGGTCAGGATAACTGGCGCCGCAACAGCGTATTTTATACCTCGCCTGAATATTACGGCGTTACCGCACGCCTACAATATTCTGCCAACTCAGAAGATACGGGCGGCACCCAAGATGCGCAGGCACCTGCTTATAGCGCGTCGTTAGAGTACAACCAGGGCGGTTTTTGGGCGGCATTGGCTTATGACGAAAACAAAGAGCTCAACAACAATAACGTCAAAGCTTACCGCGCAGCGGCTAAATACGATTGGGATGCCGTGAGCATCCGTGCCTTCTATAACCATGCACACAAAAGCAGCCTCAGCGGTGCACCAAGCCCAGCCAACAGCGACACCTACGGCCTTGGTTTACGCTACCTAGCCACCGCAAAAGTTGCGTTAAAAACCCAGGTTCACCAAGTGCGTCGCGATAATGATGCCAAAGACAAAGCGACTCAATACGCTGTGGGCGCAGATTATTTATATGCGCCTAACCTCACTTTTTACGTGAACTATGCGCAAGTGGATGCTGATGGTCTTTATCGCGCACCTACTAACGCGGGTCGTTCAGCGCAAATTGATTTAAAAAATCCAAAAATTCAAAACGATGAGTCTCCCTACGCAGTTTCTGTGGGCACCATCTTCAAGTTCTAAATACCATGGCCACCATAGGGTGGCCATATTCTTTTCGGTTGATTCAAATCAACCCCTTTCCTCATTCATTATGCAATGCTCCTTGTGAGTTCTATCACACAAATGGAGTTACCTAATGGGGCATCTCAAATGGACCAGTGATCTGAATACTGGGATCGATGTCATTGATAATCAGCACCAACGTATAGTGGAATACATTAATGCCCTTTACGACGCCACTCAAACGCAAGATCGCGAGCAGGTTGGCGCTGTTATCGAACAACTTATTGAGTACACCTTGTCTCACTTTACCTTTGAAGAGGAAATGATAGAGCAAGCCGGCTATCCCTTCTCGAAGGCACACAAACGTGTGCATGAACTGTTCGCGCGCCGTGTCACTGAGTTCCAACAGCGCTACTCCTTAGGCGAAGATGTGGCTGAGCAACTTATCACCCTGCTCAAAACCTGGCTAGTTAACCATATCCGCCGTGACGATGCCGATTACACTGGCATCGTAAAAGAGAACCTCATTGGCGCCCAAGAAAAGAAAAAGGGGTTTTGGAGCCGGCTTACGGGTCGCTAATTAGCGTTACGCCTTCTTGGCGTAGCAAATGGCGTTTAAGTGGCAAGCCCCAAGCAAACCCGCCTAGCCCACCATCTTTACGCACCACACGGTGGCAAGGAATAAATAAAGCAATGGGATTGGCGCCACAAGCCGACCCAACAGCTCTCGATGCTTGTGCCGACTTACCAATATGCTTAGCTAAATCCGCATCGCTCCACACCTTACCCTTGGGGATTTGCAACAACCCACGCCACACCAGTTGCTGAAACTCGCTACCCTGCGGAGCGAGCTGCGGCAACCATTTGGGCTCTTCACCTTGCAAAATCGCATCAATAGCTGCTTTAAAGAGCGTTTGTTCTTCCATCGGTAAAAGAGGCAAACTGGGCTGCGTATCTGCATTGATCATTAATCGCAGCAATTGCTTATCTCTCACCCAACCGGTAACCACGCCAAAGCTTGTGGTCACTTGAAAATGATGCGTGGCCTCAGGGTTGGACAAAATCGGGCTCCTCAGGCTTAACACCTTCAGGGTTAGCACAGCCAAAATGTGTCGCACCTTCAATTTCTAACTCAGCAGAATACTCAAAAATCCAACCCGACATATCGTCTTGGCACTCCTGCTTAGTAACAGTAAGTACCATTGGCTTACCCTGAGTGCTTTCAAACGCCCAGCCTTCTGTTATCGTTTTTGCCGACATAGCAAAGATCTCACCCTCAATCTTCATGGGGGTTTGATAACGTAAATTATTCGCTTCATGGTTTGTGGTAATGGTCCAAAAAGGCTCATTGCCTTGGGCGCGCAAATCAGGGATATCTGCCGTGTTATCGGGCTCGCTAGAACAAGCCCCCAACAGAAGCGTTGCTACTAACATGGGTAAAAGTACCTGCTTTTTCATAACCACCTCATTTCATTTTAATTGCTAGCAGATTACCGCACATGCCTCTTGTTTCACAGCCACAGCCCAACGCAGCAAAGCAGGTTAGCTAGCCTTTTACAATTATAAAAGCTACTATTCTTCGCCTAAAATGCAGCTAACATCTTTTTACTTCTTCTATATTCTACGAAAACACTATTAAAATGCGCGAAAAATTTTGGGAGCATTTCTCCCTCGGCGAGCTTAACGCCAAAGAATGGGAAGCCCTGTGCGACGGATGCGCTCAGTGCTGTTTAACCCGCTATGTGGAAAACCAGCAAGTGACTGTATACAACATCGCCTGCGAACTACTTGATATCGAAAACAACCGTTGCCAAGACTATCGCAACCGTTTAAAACGCGTACCGAGCTGCCACAAGCTAACTCCAACCAATGTACCAAAATACAACTGGCTACCTGATACCTGCGCCTATCGACGCCTGCACGAAGGGCGCCCGTTGGCTCCATGGCACCCACTCATTAAGGGCAACCAAAATGCTATGCGCCGAAAGGGCATTACCGTAAACCACTATGCCGTACCCCATGGACAAGTACCCAAACGACGTATGGCACAACATATTATTGCCACTTGGCGCATTTAACGTCTTATCAAAAATCGCTACTGCCATCTTTGCTTATTTATATTAGGATTGTTTGAAACACTCATTCTAAGGAGCAAACATGGCAGCAACGATTAACGTTGATGTGGCAATTGTCGGGGCAGGTACCGCTGGCCTCTATGCATTACGCGAAGTCAAACGTGCAAAAAAGTCTTATCTACTCATCGACCAAGGCCCGCTAGGCACCACCTGCGCTCGTGTAGGTTGCATGCCATCCAAAGTGGCGCTCCACGCGGGCGCTCATTGGAGCGTTCAGCAACACTTTGCGCAGTTCGGCATTACGGGGGCTGAACATTTAAGCATAAATCCAGATATTGCCTGGGCTGAAGTAAAGCGCCAGCGTGATGGCTTTGCTGGTGGTACAGCAAAAAACACAGAACGTGCTGCTGGCGAGCACCTACTCATGGGCGCGGCAGAATTTATTAACCCGCAACAAATTGCCGTGCATGGTGCAGATGGCAAGCGCACCTTGGTGAACGCACAACGCATTATTCTCGCCGTGGGTTCACGCCCCTTTATTCCTCAGTGGCTGCAGCCTGTGGCTCATAAAACCATTTCCACCGACCAATTATTTGAATTAGATACCTTACCCAAACGCTTTGGCATTTTAGGCTTGGGGGCTATTGGCCTAGAAATGGGGCTTGCCCTGTCTCGCATGGGTATTTCTGTGGTGGCGGCAGACGTAGCGAACACCATTGGTGGCATTCAAGACCCTAAAATTACCCAAGCAGCGCTCAAGGAGTTTGAATCAAACTTCACTTTTTACTTAGGCGAGGCTGCCGAGCTCACGCCCCAAGAAAACGGGCTTAGCATGCAAGTACAAGGCCACACCCACGAGGTGGATCTACTGCTTGCCGCCCTTGGCCGCCGCAGCAACCTTGATCAACTCAAGCTCGACAATGCTGGCATTAGCCTCAATAAAAGCGGCTCTGTGGACTTCAACCCTAATACCATGCAAATAGGCGACACCCCCATTTATATCGCTGGCGATGCCAATAGTGATAGAACCTTAATGCACGAAGCTGCCGCCGAAGGTGCCATAGCAGGCTACAACGCCAGCCATGAAACACCTGTGGCTTTTAAACGCAAGACCAGTATTGGCATTGCCTTTGCCGACCCCGACATCATCACAGTAGGAGCAAGCTTTAATAGCATAGACGAGAAAGCGATATTGATTGGTACAGCCCTCGGCAGAAGCAATGGTCGCAATCGCATCCTACACGGCACCAACGATATATTGCGCCTTTATGCGGATGCAACAACAGGAAAGCTATTGGGCGCAGCGATGCTAGGCAAGCGCGCCGAACATCTAGCCCATCTACTCGCTTTAGCTATTGATAGGGGCGAAACAGCACACAGCCTGATGGAACTACCCTTTTACCACCCCACAGTGGAAGAAATGCTACAAAGCGCTTTGCAAGATATCGCCCGAAAAATACCCAAAGAGCACGGCTTACCTTTAGGGCTCAGCCCCTTATAACTCACCGCCTCACCCAGTGCTTATTGGGTGAGGCGACATTTATAAAACAGCTTCCGTTGTTTGGCTTGGATCCTGCAAACGCCAAATTACCACTGTGACAATCAAAACCAATACTATGGCAAATGCATTTAGCCAACCCCAACCCAGCCATGCCACTCCCTGCCCTGCAAACAGGCTTCCCACCGAAGCAGCAGAAAATACCAAAAACTCATTCATGCCCTGTACCTTGCCTTGTTCCTCAGGTTGGTAAGTAAACGCTAACAGATGCGTAGCGCCAATAAAGGTAAAGTTCCACCCCACGCCAAGCAACAACATGCTGATTAAATAATGCCAATAACTCATGCCCGCCATATTCACCAAAGCACTAATAATCAATAATCCACAACCCCATAAAATCACGCTGCGACTCGTGAAACGGCGAATTAAATTGCCCGTAAAGAATGAAGGAGCAAACATACCTAGCACATGCCACTGAATCACACTGGCAATGGCTGGAAAGGCGTAATTCATATCATCCATGGCCACGGGTGTGGCCGACATCAGTAGAACCATAACACCATAACCAATCATGCCAGAAAGCACCGCCCCCACCAGCAAGGGCTGCTTAAATAACTCACCATAGGTGCGCCCAGGTTGATGCTTTTGCTGCACGGTTGGCTTGGCGAGAGGCAGCCAAAAAATCACTAACAAGGCAACGATATAAAGCGCGAGCAACCCATAAAAAGCCCCCACAAAGGCATTGCTAGGCGCCCAGTTTTGCGCCCAAATTGCGAGATTTGGCCCTAGGATAGCCGCCACTATACCGCCCGCCATTACCACGCTAATAGCACGTGGACGCTGCGCTACAGTTGCCGCATCAATGGCAGCAAAACGATATTGCTGCGCTGTACCCACCGCCATACCAATCAAAAAGGTACCAACGGCAAAACCCGCCAAACTTACTGCTTGCAGCCCCTTAAGCGCCACCAGAGTGCCCGCAATCCCCACCACGTTTCCCAGTACAAAACCAAACTTACGCCCAAAGCGTTGCATTAAATGCGCCGATGGTAGCGTGGATAAAATGGTGCCCGTAAATTGCAAAGCGATGGGCAGCGTAATTAGCGCAGGATGACTGGCAAGCTGCTTACCAATTAAGGCGGCCACAGAAACCAATAAAATATTCCCTGTGGTTAACAAGGCTTGGGCGAGCGCCAACCCCCAAACGGTAAACGGCATAACTGACTCCTACAACAAAAAGGCGGCAGTATAAACTTATAGTATTAAGACTGCCTTATATAATTAATTCCCCGTAAGGGTATGCTAAAGTGCCCACCACCAATGAAAGAGAAAACACCATGAAACAGCTTAACCATTACCTAGTCGGTGGCGCCGTACGCGATGCACTCCTAGGGCTCCCCGTACACGAAAAAGATTGGGTGGTGGTGGGCCACACCGCTGAAGAGATGCTAACTCTAGGCTTTATCCCAGTGGGTAAGGATTTTCCTGTTTTTTTGCATCCTAAAACAAAAGACGAATATGCCCTAGCCCGCACGGAACGCAAAGCGGGCCACGGTTATCATGGTTTCGACATCCATGCTCATCCTTCCGTAAGCCTTGAAGAGGATTTATTAAGGCGCGACCTCACTATTAATGCCATGGCCCGCACATCGGGCGGTGCCTTGATTGACCCTTATGGCGGCCTTGAAGATTTAAAAGCACGCATGTTACGTCATGTGAGCCCCGCTTTTGCCGAGGATCCTTTGCGCGTGTTACGGGTAGCGCGATTCGCTGCGCGCTTCCATTGGCTTGGTTTCCGTGTGGCACCTGAGACCTTGGAGCTGATGCGCTCACTCAGCACCGACACCGAATTACTTAGCATAGCCCCCGAGCGTTTATGGCAAGAAACTCAAAAAGCGCTCACAGAGCCAGACCCTCAGGTTTATTTTCAAGTACTCGAGAACTGCGATGCCTTAAGTATTCTTTTCCCCGAACTTGCTGCGCTTCGCGGTGTACCACAACCCAAGTTGCATCACCCTGAAATTGACACCTTAGAGCATCAATACCTTGCACTCAAAATTGCAGCACAGCTAAGCGCTGACGCCCCCACGCGCTTTGCCGTCTTGGTGCATGATTTGGGCAAAGGTTTAACCCCCGAATCCGCCTGGCCACAACACATTAACCATGAAATAAAAGGGCTGCCTTTAATCAAACAACTTGGTAAGCGCCTCCGTGTGCCGCGGCAATACTTAGAGCTCGGCCTTATTATGAGCCAATGGCACACCCACGTGCACCGTGCCCTTGAACTTAGGCCCAACACCATCCACAAACTCTTTAAAGGTACCGATGCATTACGCCGCCCGGAACGTTTTGAGCAATTTTTGGTGGCCTGCACCGCTGATGCGCGCGGCAGAACCGGTTACGAAAAGCGGCCCTACCCTCAAGCGGATTATTTGCGCCTAGCATTGGCTGCCGCACAAGACATTGATATCAGCGCCCTACGCGAGCGCTTTCAGGGGCCAGAGTTAGGCACCGCTATTGAGCAAGCACGTATTCAAACACTAAAGGAGTTTAAACAAGCATGGCCCGACAAATTGCCCTAATCACCGGCGGCGCTAAACGCTTGGGTGCCGCGAGCGCTAGAATGTTTCATCGCCAAGGATTTACCGTGCTGATTCACTGCCATAGCAGCCGCCAAGCAGCAGATAGCCTTGCTACAAAACTTAACCAAAAGCGCACTCACTCCGCTTTTGTCTACGTAGCTGATTTAACGCAACCCCAAGAAATCCGTGCTCTCGCCACTGAGATAACAGCGCAACACGGCCAGCTTGATGTGCTCATTAACAATGCGTCGCAGTTTTATCCCACCCCTTTAGCTAGCGCCACTGTACAAGAGTGGGACGAGCTCATGGGCAGCAACCTTCAAGCACCCTTCTTATTGATTCAGGCCTTTGCCCCTTTATTGGCGCAGAGCCCTGTGGCAAGCATCGTCAACATGATTGATATTTATGCAGAACGCACCTTCGCCGAACATGCGATTTATTGCGCGGCTAAAGCTGGGCTTGCCGCACTCACCCGCAATCTAGCACGAGACTTAGGCCCCAAGGTCCGCGTCAACGGCGTAGCCCCAGGCGCTATTTTATGGCCAGAAGGGGGCCAGGATAATGCCAACAGCATAGTAGACGCCACCCCGCTTAAGCGCTGCGGCACACCTGAAGAGATTGCTGAGGCCGTTCACTGGCTAGCTACACAAGCAAGCTTTATTACTGGCCACATATTACCCGTGGATGGCGGGCGCAGCCTCACCATCGCTGGCAATTAGTTAGGCCAGTGAAATGGGATTTGATGCAACTTCTGCTCGCTTAAGTCGCGCTCGGTTAACAACTGGCGATAGCTAATTTTTAAACCTGGATGGAGCTCCTCTGGAGCAATATCCACTAATGGCTTAAGCACAAAAGCATGGTGCTCAATCTCATCGCGTGGCAGCTCTACACCGTCCACCACGCCCGTTAACGCACCATAAGTAAGCACATCAATATCTAGCGTACGGCTAGCAAATTTTTTCTCTTGTCGAGTACGCCCATGTGCTTCTTCAATGGTATGCAACTTATCCACCAAATCCCCCACACTCAGCGTCGTGTGGATCAGCGCTACCAAGTTATAAAAAGGCGACCCATCAAACCCTACCGATTCACTCTCATAAACAGGGCTGATGCTCACCTCGCCAAAACTCTTGGCGAGGGCGTTAAGTGCTGATGAAATATTGTGTTGGCGATTAATATTTGAGCCCAAACTCAAATAAACCCGAGTGGGTTCAACCATTATGCGCTCCGCTGTCCTCGTTCAATAATCACACCAACATCTCTTGAACCGCGCAACGCGCCCGGCTTAGAAAGACGCAAACGCACCCAAGGCACTGCAAACTCATTCAAAATAATGTTGGCACATTCTTCGGCAAGGGTTTCTACTAACTGAAACTCCGATTCACGGATAAAGTGGATCAACCGCTTGCCCACGGCTTTGTAGTCCAAGGTTTTGTCGATGTCATCTGTGGCTGCAGCGGGGCGAATATCCGTGGCCATTTCAATATCAAGGCTCACGGTTTGGCGAATTTTTCGTTCCCAGTCAAAGATGCCGATTACCGTATCGACTTTTAAATCATGAATGTAGACGATATCCATTTTTATGCCCTATTCTTTCGATGTATGCTGCTACAATAACTACTACAAATGCACTTGGAGGAACAATCGGTGGAGTTTAACGTAT
>Ga0079226_10001533_pt1 | contig 17738 bp, 14 predicted proteins | sample Poulit2014_FD_76345 | JGI IMG/M metagenome (GOLD analysis project Ga0079226, IMG submission 76345) | Agricultural soil microbial communities from Georgia to study Nitrogen management - Poultry litter 2014 | ecosystem: Environmental > Terrestrial > Soil > Agricultural land | place: USA: Georgia...
CAGATAATTTAGTGGTCGATATATTTTCATTAATTAATTGTAATGCTTTATCTAGTAATGGAGTCGCATTGTGCAGAGAAAAATCTGCCATTATTCTGTCGATAATCACGTACAAAAATTGCGGAATTTCTAAAATGAACCGACTGATGTTTTCCCATGATTCGATATGATAAATCATTTTATATGCTTCACTTAATGTTTTCGGTTCCAAAGTTCGTTTATGTCTCTGTATCCGTAATAAATGAGTAATAATACTAATAAAGACTGTTCGTACAATAAAGACCTGTTCCTGTTCATTTAAATCAAGCACGGACAAACAAAATGAAGATAAATACTCTTCTAGATCGTGTTTATTCTTACGATCAAGCATGGCATTCCAATCCCAGTTCCATATTGAATTAGAATCTTCTTCATTTTCCTTTACCCAATCTGCTAAAGTAGTCGGCGATACGTTAAAATGTTCTTTTCGATCTTCCATTTAATTCATCCTCGCTAAAGAAATAAACTAGGAAACGAATGTTCCATCCGGATTAGTAACAAGTTTCTTACATAAAATAACGATTTTTAAAACAAAAGGGGGTCTTGTGAAAAACTTCTACAAATTCCAACGCATTGAAACAAAGAACTAATTTCAGACTAAATTATTTATAGTCTTAGGTTGTTCCCTTTATGAATGTTAGAACTGACAAAAACCATCACAACTTATGTAATTAACTTTTCCAATGAGGTGACACAATGAGAAACATGTAAACATCTAATCTACAATAGAAAATTGAATAACATAATTTCCATTTCTTTTACTGTAAATGATGAAGGTTAAATCTAGGTAAAGTTTCACAATTATTTTAAAAAAGTAACTTTTGTTGCGAAAAAATAGTTAATTTAACCCGAATAATTAATTGTTTTTGTTGAAAATTTCAAAATGTAATGTTTTTTTGGAGTCGAAATTTATATAATAAAAATAGACCCCTTGAAACATACGGATTAGCTAAATAAAATATGTATTTCGTGAAACAGATTTAATTAGTGTATATTATTGTATATAATAAGGAAGAGTTTTTTAAAAAAATGTTGCTAGTTCGAATTTGTTATTAAGTCAATCGGCAGCAATTCATTTCATTATAATAAAAATATTTTATTCGGATCAAAAGCGATATGTTATGTATCCAGTTTTTGAATGGTGTGATTTCTAGATATAGCAGACCGTTCTTTCGGATGCCGGTGAATAGTTTTGCGTTTAAAAAAATTGAAGTTCAGTTTACGTTCCCTTCAGCGTGAAAATCCTGCACGAAGGTAACGCAAGTTAAAAATACGTTCCCTTCAGCGTGAAAATCCTGCACGAAGGTAACGCAGGTTAAAAATACGTTCCCTTCAGCGAAAAAAATCGTCACGAAGGTAACGCAAATCTATAATTCGTTCGATTTTCACTATTCCCCGTTATAACAGATTGTATTTGCTTACCAAATTACTTGTTTTCGCCATTACCGAATACAATCGATCCATTTTAGAGTTCGTATAATCGGTAAATCGCTCGTCTTATGTAACCATTTTTCCCGATTTCACGCTACTCAGATCGGATCGGCTAGGAGATGAATGAACCTAGATAGTTAATCAAGTAATATAGTATTTTGATGTACAAGATAATCAGTAAAACAATATCCTATATTTTGTCAGTAAAATCATCATATAGACGTTGTTCAATGTTGATGATTGAAAACTAAAAATCCTTCATAGTAATTTATATTTACCTATGCACATATTTTGATACTCACTTAAATTATTCCACAGCTAATGTTTATATAATAAAAATAAGAGATGGGGATTCCATAACGATATAAGCAAATCTTATGTTGTCGGATGAAGCGTGGCAACAGTCAATCTAAAAGCAATATTTTTCATCCCAAAAATGATTGTATTAAAGTGAAAAAAGTTCAAACTTCTAACATAATTTGGAGGAGAATATAGTAATCAAAATTTTATCACTAATCAGCTTGGCGTTATTTAATATCTTCAATTCGAAGTAAAATTGATGAAAAAGGAAATTAAATGTTTACTAAATCATGAATATAAAGTAATATGTCCTAAACTGATAAAATCTTTTTCTAATGCATTTTTACTATCTTTGAAAAATTTACCTAAATTCGATTGACACCTACAGTTGTTCACGATAGATTTAATGCTAGAAGTATTACTATTTTTAGAAAGGGAGATGAATTATATGTCTGGACAAATTAGAATGAGCCCAGAAGAACTAAAGTCTACTGCACAAGATTATGGGCGTAGCCATGAGACAATCATGACGATGCTAACAAACCTGAAAGGAACTCAGGCTAATCTAGCAGCTCAGTGGGAAGGACGCGCATTTGAGAGCTTCGAACAACAGTTTGAGCAATTGCGCCCTAAAGTTGAGGAGTTTGCAAATCTTATGGAAGAAATCAGAATGCAACTCACTAAGACGGCTGATGCGATGGCTGAACAAGACCAGGCTTTATCACAGAATTTCGGTCTTAGATAAACAGTTAAATAGAATTTGACGATAAGTCACATAGATTTTGTTATGTGGCTTATCGTTTATTCCGGATATAAACATAATTTTAAAAAACATCCTTTCTAAAATATAAAACTATGAAAATTAAAAAAATATTTAAACATAAAAAAGTAAATGGAGCTGGCAACAAATGAGGAATGTTAAATGGCGTGGGCTAGGATTTTTAGTGTTAGTTATCTTGTTATTTGCGGGTTTATCCTATTTAGCACTACATAAAACACCAGTAACAGAAGTGGATAACGAAGATCCGTCGATGTCTATTGCCCTTGTGAATGAAGATGAAGGTACGATTTATAATGATGAGAAAACGGTGCTTGGTGATGAATTTACAAATAGTATGATTAAGGGCGAGCAACACGATTGGTTTGTTGTAAGTCGTGGTGTGGCGGAAAATGGAATTAGTCGTGATGTGTATGACATGATGATTGTTATTCCAACGGATTTTTCAGAAAGATCGCTTGCATTTCATTCTGAAAAACCAGAGCCTGTTGCGTTACATTATAAAATAAACACTACAGGACATGAAGATGTCAGAGCAACTGCAGAAAAAACTGCCCGAAATATTTTATCTGATTTTAATAAAAAACTAGTGAACGTATATTTTGCGAGTATTATTGGTAATTTACAAGATGCACAAGATAGTGTAAGTGATATTGTTGAAAAAGATAAACTTTATACGAATAAATATATGAATGAAGTAAATGACCCTTTATCTAATTATACGGATCAGTTTTCTATGGTTCAAAACTACACTGAATCATCGAGGGATAATTTCCATAGTTTCGGTGATGTACTAGCGACTTTTGAATCGAGTTTAGATGAAGATATTACTGTTAATCAGGCTTTCGCATCTGAGATTGATCAATTAGTAAACTTAAAAAATGAAGAAAGTCAACTTACGGGTACATTCAGTGAATATCTAGAAGATTTTATCCAACGAATGACAAGTGAAAATGTATCGAATAATTTAGCAGGTTTACACCGACAAAATGAATTAATTCATCGGCAATTCCAAGCTAATGAAGACCAGGATCGATCAATTGTTGATGATTCAAAAACGCTACAAAGACAGTTTTCAAATATGAATGAATCAATTTTGGCTTATAAAGAGGATTTAGATTACAAACTAGAAATCCAACTAAAGGAAGTAATTGAAAAAATATTTGAAGATGATGAAATCGATGAATCTTACACAAATACAATGAGGATGTTATTTGATAACATCGATAACAATGTGAAACAGGAATTAGAAAAACTAGTCAAAGAAATTCCAATGCTTTCACTTAATGCAATAGAGCAATCAGAGTTAGTTGATGTACGAAAAGATGAAATTAAAAAGATAGCTGAAATTGCACAAAAGTATATTGATGAAGAAGAGATTCATCTTCATGATAAAAATAAAGATGTTATTTCAGAAGAAATTAATAAGATCAAAGACACCTTAATATATGAAGGTACGGAAGTATATGACAGAGTAACCTTACCGGAAGATATCGGTACGAGTAATGAAACACGACGATTGTACCTATCCATTCCTGAGAAGTTTTATGTGACTAATATAATTATTAATGGTGTGAATGTATCTGAAAATATTGAAAATGGTATCGATGTATCAAGTTACGGTGAAAGTTTTAACTTATCCGTAGGGCTTCGATTAAATTACGGTGAAAGAGATGAGTTTGATGTATTTTCGCCTATTAAGTGGCAATGGAAAGTAAGTCAAAATGATCAAGAAACAGATGCATCAACAAACGAGAAGCAATCAGATATTGATGAAGCATCATATGAACTTAATAGTTTTAATAGTAGAGCCAACGAAAATATTAACGTCTTTGAAATGGCAAATCATTCTGAAGAAGAAATAATCGATGAAGATCAGCTGAACTTAGAAGGACCATTATCAGAAGGATCAGCTGAAAATGATTCAGACGAGAATAAGACGCAAGATAAGGGTAACCAAGAAGAAAAAGAAAAAGACAAGAAAAAAGAAGAAAATGTTCCAGCAAAACAAGATGAAGAAATTGAACAAGATGAGGGAATTGAACAAGATGAAACTGAAGAAATAATTATTACGAATCATTATGTATATAAAACCGTTCAATCTCCAATTGAATTAAATATAGACGAACGAATGATTGATAAAAGTATCGAACTTATTAACCCATATTATCAATTACAATCATTAATAGAGTTGTATTATGGTTTTAATATTCTAGAAGATGAAATAACAGGGTCATTGGTAGAAAATGCAACGGAAGATTCTTTATACTATTTACTGAACGAAAATGAAATTGAGGGTTTGTTACGAGATTATTTAGTAGATAAGGTTAAAGCCGATGTTCAAGAGTTAATGGAAGACTTAGGTACGAATATCGATAGCTACATTGAACTGTTATCCCGTGCAGGCCAAAAATCAGGTAGTTTAGCGGAAAAAATTACCGAAACAAGAGCGAACACTGAAGTGCTAAATGAAGAAGTGCAGCAATTGTTAAATGAACTATCTGCATGGAGAGAAGCAAGTTCAGCATTACTGGAAAGCAATCGAGTGGTTATTTCAAGTGATGGTGAGATGACAACAGCTATAATGAGTTTGGATAGCAGTTACCAACCGTTATTATCATCAAGTGAGTCTTTAAGAGACCGGGCAAACAATAACCTAGATTCTGCGAACAATGTCTATGAATCACTTGAAACAATTGATAACCAAGCGGAAGAAATTAAATCTAGCGGAACTAATATTATCTCTAAAGGAAATGAGCTAGCAGAAAATTTAATGCAAAACCATCTGGAAAATGCTGATTTTGCAGAAAACTTTAATGAAGTATTAGATAATAGCCGCATTCGAGATAGACAAAACAATGATTTGTATCACTTTTTATCAAATCCGGTTAATATTAAAAATCAAGGAATTATTAAAAATGATGATGAATCATTGTCACCATATTTCTTAGTTATTGTTCTATTTATTACGACGATGTTTACGGGCTATGTGATCCATTCACTCAATGAAAGACGTTCTAACCTTGAGCCGAATGACAAACTATTCATTGCAAACAACGTACCTATAAGTGGTATTACAGCTGGAATCGGTCTAGTGTTAGGCTTGACGATGGGATTAATTTCTTTCTATTTACTAAAGTTAAATCAGTTCCAACTATACTTGTGGATTGGACTAATTGTTTTATTAACGATGATGCTATTGTTTTTAGCAACATATTTATTAAGACAGCTTAATACAATAGGTATGTTCATCTTACTCACTATTTTTGGATTGTATTTAATCGTAACAAGAGCATTAGGGTTCCATTTTGAACATCGAGGGTTCGTACAATCGATTCAAAAAATATCACCATTACAATATGCTGAAAACATGCTTTCAAATGTCATTATTGAAAATAATCAAGTGCCATTAGTCATGTTAGGTTTGCTTGTATTGTTTACTGTGATTGGGTTTGGATTAAATTTATTAGTATATAAAAAGCCTTATGAGGAAAAGGAGATGGAGGACAATCGTGCGTCTGAAGCAAATTAATTATTTGCTTCTCTTTTCCTTCTTTTTTTTATTTATAACTCCTGATGAGATGGTTGCAGAAGAAAGTTCAGGAAAAGGGAAAATGCAAATTAAAACTAATCTTATTCACGGAGAGGACGATGGATCACTACGTCTATATGAAACAGAATTAGATCGAGTGTTTCCAGAACTATTTCATGATGAAACGAAGACTAAATTTGATACCGTTCAAGCGGACAAAAAAAGTAGTATAAAAGCAATTCAGAGACAGATATTTACAAACGAATTTAATGGTCCTTCCCTTTATGATGTTAAGGATATGTTGTTTACAGAAGATTACACATCTTCCTTGAGTTACGAAGATGAGGAAGAAGTCGAATCGTTCGATATAGTCTCTACCGTTCTGTTTTACGGTAGTGTTGCAATTTTTATTTCGATAATAGTAGTTGTTGTTTTTTTACTTGGAAGAAAATTAACGTAAATTGGATATTATCAGTAATGATTTAGCCCTTAATAAAGCATCACAAAAGATTGTTTGTTTATTAGAGGATGATTGAGTTCAATGAAACGAGCACATATAAATGTAACAGTTGATTTTTCAAATTGGGATTTGGGGATGTATGATTTGCGCATTCCTATTCAATTAACAGTTAAACAGTTATTAATTAATTTACAAGATGCATTAGATATTACATTAAAAAACCAATCTCAATATGCAGTTAAAGTAACGACAAAGCAATTATTTCTAGCAGATGATGATTACTTAATAGATTATTATGTAACAGACGGGGACATCATTGTCGTTTTATAATTCGATATAAAATGAATTATAGTCGGAAATGGAAGGAGTCACAGTAATGGACAAAGAAGTGCGGTTGGATCCTTTTTCAATAACCTTCAATGTACAAGAAGACAAAAAAACAGTTCGTATACCAAAATCACAAACAAAAGTTCAATTTACAGAGCAGTTTAATTTATTAACTCATGAATCTGATATGTTCGTTCCGTTAGGGATTAAAGAAGATTCAGATGCTTATTTATTTACATTTACGATTGAGGATAAATTAATAACGTGGGACCAATTGAAGAAAAAGGAACCGAATGAGCAGCTTCGTGCACTTTTTAATGTCTCAACACTTTTAGACTTAATGTCAACAAGGATTACATTTTTTCTTCATCCTGACAATCTAGTATTTGATCGAAATTTAATGCCGAGAATTATTTACCGTGGTATCTATGGTCTTTCATGGCCGTATGAAACGGATGAGGCAGAGATATTAAAGCAATATAAGAGTATCATTATCGAGATGTTTTCGGATGAATACTCGTTTGAAGATATTTATAAGGGTTCGGTAGATAAGGCGGCTAACACCCCATTTACGAAACTAATTAATGAACAAACGTCACTACGGGATTTGCAACAAGTATTGGAAAATGAGTATGATCAAACGCAAGCAAAAACGGAAAAAGAACAAATGATTGTGCCAATTAAACGCTTCACGATGTATAAACATTTGTCCATTTGGGTTTCTGTCGTAGCGGTTATTTTATTATCCTTACTTATTTATACGTCGTTAATTAGAGCGCCGTATCAAGATAAATTGTTGCAAGCTAGTCACGCATTTTTAGCGACTGATTATGATGAAGTTATTCAAATACTACAAGAAGAAAATCCAGAAAAATTACCTCAGACTACTAAATATTTATTAGCATCAGCTTATTTAACACTAGAACCATTATCTGATGAGGAAAAAGATTCAATACGGAAAAATATTAGTATTAATAGTGATAAACGTTATTTATTGTATTGGATATACAATGGTTCAGGTGACTTTGATCGTTCGATTGATATTGCTAAATATGTAGATGATCCAACTTTAATTATGTATGGATTAATTAAAAGGGTTGAACAAGTGAAAAATGATCCCGGTCTATCCGGAGAGGAACGCGACGATGAAGTACGTAAGCTACGTGAAGAGTTGGAAAAACACGTCGATGAATACGAATTAGACATTGATACAGAAGAAGTTGAAACAGAATACACGGATTATCAAACGGAAGAAGAGGAAGCTGGTAATCCCGCCAAGTCAATAAAAGATACAGAACAAGAAAAAGAAGAAGATAAAGAAAAAGGTAAAGATAAGGGCAAAGAAAAAGATAAAGATGATAAGAAAAAGAAGTAGAAAAATATAGGTTCATAAAGTTCTATAAAAACTGAGATTGAGATAGATGTAGATTGAAAAAGCGGGATAGACTCCTACTGTCTTATAAAAACGTCTAGGGCGACGCTAGATTATTATGTGCGTCCGCAAGTTAGACCGCAATCGACCTATTACAAAACTTGCATTAACACGTTCCGTTCTGTGCGTTAAAGGACAGTATATATGTGAATAAATTCAATGTTAAATTTACACAGAAGTTTAAATGTACTAAAACAAAACGCTAAAAGATATCGCAATAATGTGGAGGATTAATGAGAAATGATACAGCAACCGGTATTAATGTTAGGTTATCAAGGACAATTGCATAAATGTTCTTTACAAGAGCAAGAGGAAAAAACTATTACGGTTGGAAATAGTAAATTTGATACAATAACATTCGCTACTTTACAAAATGACCTTCAAATTGAGTGGGATGGTCAAAAGTGTCAAGTGAATGATCAGGTGCTAGTAATGAATGAAACATTACAAGTGTCTTTACCTGAATCAAGTTTATTTATGTATCTTACAGACGTAACATCCCGTGATCCAATTTCTTTAGATATATCTGGGGAGCTAACAGTTACCATAGGCATTGGATCTCATAGTGTGATATCAATCGATGATCTAACCGCAGATTTAATTTTAACACGTAAAACGACATCAAGTACTTTCCAATTACATGTTAATGAAGGAATGGTATACCACAATTTCAAGCAAGTTTCGAACTTTGCTAGTGTGAATTTTGGTGATCATTTATTTTTCGATGGAATATCGATTGTTGTTGGTCAACAAGATTTGCAATTAAATGCAAGTGTCGAAAAAATTCAAACACATTTAGTTGCACATCATATTGCAAATAATGTATACGATGAAGATTACCCTGATTATCACCGCTCTCCAAGAATTATCTATCGTGAACCAAAGGAAAAAAAGGTAATTGCATCGCCATCATCAAAGCCGTCTAAGCCAAGTGAACAATTAATGCGAACTATTATCCCGCCAATTGTAATGATTGCAGGATTGTCAATTGTTTCGATATTCCAACCACGTGGAATTTATATTATTGTTATGTTATCCGTGACGGTTACGATTATTATTCTTTCGATTGTCTCTTATGTGAAAAGTTCGAAACAATACCGTATCGATATGAAAGATCGAACGGAAAGTTATCAGGAATATTTATTAAATAAAACAAAAGAATTATATGAAACTAAAAATGAACAGCATCACGCATTAACGTACCACTATCCTAATATAGAAGAAATTAAAGAAATGACATTACGAGTTAATGCGAGAATTTATGAAAAAACGATGTTCCATCATGACTTTTTAACATATCGTGTTGGGTTAGGGAAAAAAGATGCTAGTTTTGAAATTGATTTTAGTGAGGAAGAATTTACGCAAGATAAAGATGAATTAATGAAAGAAGCACGCGAATTATATGATGAATATCGTGAAATAGACCAGGTGCCGATTTCAACTTCACTAGTTGAAGGACCAGTCGGTTATATTGGTCAACGTTCACTAGTTTTAGAACAGTTGCAACTTATGATCATGCAAACAGCATTTTTTCAAAGTTATCATGACTTGCAATTTATCGTCGTCTTTCCTGAAGAAGAATACGATGATTGGGCATGGATGCGTTGGCTACCACATGCGAGTATAAAGGAATTAAATGTACGTGGATTTATTTATAACGATCGGTCTCGAGATCAAATTTTAACGTCACTTTATCAAATATTAAATGAACGAAAACATGTATACGAAGATAAAGCTGACACTAACGAAAAGACGTATTTCAGTCCACATTATGTTATTTTAATTACCGACGAAAAACTAGTGTTAGACCATACGATCATGGAGTTTTTTGATGAAGATTTAAGTGATTTGGGCGTATCGTTAGTGTTTGTCCAAGATGTATTAGAATCACTACCAGAACATGTATCGACAGTTATTGATATAAGGGATATAAATACAGGAAATGTATTACTTGAAAAAAGCGAATTAGTCAACCAATCATTTACGCCAGATCATTTTCCTAATGAATTTAAAAAAGAATTAATTTCTCGGTCTTTAGCGCCGCTAAATCATTTACAAAGCTTGAAAAGTACAATACCAGAAATGGTTACTTTTTTAGAAATGTATGGGGTTGAAAGAATAGAAGATATCAATTTAAAGAATAATTGGCGCAAAAACGAAACGTATAAATCGCTTGCAGTTCCGATTGGATTACGTGGGAAAGATGATTTAGTTTATTTAAATTTACATGAAAAGGCACACGGTCCGCATGGTCTCCTAGCAGGAACGACAGGGTCCGGAAAATCAGAAATAATTCAATCTTATATTTTATCATTAGCTGTTAACTTTCATCCACATGAAGTGGCATTTCTCCTGATTGACTATAAAGGTGGAGGGATGGCTAATTTATTTAAAGACTTACCGCATTTAGTCGGGGCGATTACGAACTTAGACGGTGCCGCATCGATGAGAGCACTTGCCTCGATTAAAGCGGAATTACAAAAACGTCAACGAATGTTTGGGGAAAATGATGTTAACCATATTAACCAATATCAAAAGTTAGTTCAAGAAGGCAAAGCAGATGAGCCGATGCCGCACTTGTTTTTAATATCTGATGAATTCGCTGAATTAAAAGCAGAGCAACCGGAATTTATGAAAGAGCTCGTATCGACAGCTAGAATTGGACGTTCGTTAGGGATTCATTTAATTTTAGCGACACAAAAGCCAAGCGGTGTGGTAGACGACCAAATATGGTCTAACTCAAAGTTTAAAATCGCACTTAAAGTTCAAGACGCAAGTGATTCTAATGAAATATTAAAAACACCTGATGCTGCAGAAATTACACTTCCCGGTCGTGCTTATCTACAAGTAGGTAATAATGAAATATATGAATTATTCCAAAGTGCTTGGAGTGGTGCAGATTATCGCTCAGACAAAGACGATTTAGAGTTAGTAGATACGACGATTTATTCAATTAATGATTTAGGGCAATATGATATCATAACGAAAGATTTAAGTGGGTTAGGACAAAAAGATGCTATTGAAAAAACACAAACTGAATTAGAAGCAGTTATTCACTATGTAAATGATTTTACGATACAGGAAAACATAGACGCATTACCGAGCCCGTGGTTACCACCATTAGCAGCTAGAATTATGCTTTCTGAAATTATCGAAAAAAATTATCAAGAACAATGGCAAGAACCGAAACAAATATTATATCCGATTATCGGTGTGGGTGATTTTCCTGAAGAACAAGATCAGCGACCGATCCATATTCCGATTACAAAAGACGGACACTTAGCTGTGTTTTCAAGTCCAGGGTATGGGAAATCTAGCTTTATTCAAACTGTCATCATGGACCTAGTAAGGACACATTCACCAAGTGATTTGCATATTTATTTATTAGATTTTGGTACAAATGGATTATTACCGTTACGAGATTTACCACACGTGGCGGATATGATGTTAATCGATGAAGAGGAAAAAATTAAAAAATTACTTCGTAGATTAGAACAGGAAATAAATCATCGTAAACAATTACTTAGACAAGTGGGTGTCGCTACGATGGAAATCTATGAAAAAGCAACTGGCGAAACAAACCCACACATGCTCATCTCAATCGATAATTATGATGCGATAAGAGAAAGTGAATATGTTGAGGAGTTTGAGCGGACGATTATTCAATTAGCTCGTGAAGGAGCTAGTATCGGTATACATTTAATGATTACTGCTAGCAGACAAAACGTGTTAAGAATGCCGTTATTGTCTAATATAAAAACTCAAATTGCTTTATATTTAATTGAAGAATTTGAAGCACGTAATATCGTCGGAAAAACGGATCACAAAACTGAGGAAATGCCTGGACGTGGACTCATTAAACTTGAAGAACCAACTGTGTTCCAGACTGCTCTCCCTACGAATGGGGCAGATACGCTAGCTGTGATTGAAGCCATTCAGTCAGAAGCAAAAGAAATGGATGCTCACTGGGATGGCGAACGACCTGAAGCTATTCCGATGATGCCGGAAGAAGTAATTGACTTCAATGAATTTAAAGAAAATAAAAAAATACGAGCGATTCTCGACGAAGGTGCATTACCTTTAGGTCTTGATTACGAACACGTTGAACCTTTAGCGTTTAATTTTAATCATTATGGTAATTTAATTGCTGTCGGAGATCGGTTCGATAAAATTGAAAAAATGCGAAATATGCTTGTGCAAAGTATGTTGTTGTTGAATGAATCGCATAAGACGATGTTAGTTGATTCAGGCAATCGTACGTTAGAATCCTTTAGTAATAAAGTAGACACATACGTATCTGATTTAGCTGTTTTCAGCTCATTAAAAGCGGAACTATTGTCCGATATTGATTACCGAATTAGAAAACAAACAAATGAACCAAAATGGACTATTATGATTAATGATTTTAAAGAGTTTGTCGTTCAGAGTTCGATGGATAAAGATGAAATGAACATGTTGTGGAATGCGTCACGTTTGGGAATTAACTTTATCATATGTAGTGATGCTAGCTATCTCGGACAAAGTTTTGAACAAATTCCTAAATTCGTTCGAGAACAAGCAGTTGCAGGATTGTTAGGTATTCAACTAGGGGATCAAGATATATTTAAACAACGATTTATTTCAAATGAACCGTCCTTGCAAGCAGATGAATATTATTTTGCAATGGATCATCAGTACACCAAAATAAAAATACCTCAATAAAGGAAGTGAAAAAATTGGGTAATCCTGATTATGATCGATTTACAGATGAAAATTTAATCGGACAGAGAAATTCGTTAGTTGATGTTATTTCTCAGGAGAGCGATAAAGTATCGGCCCTTGAGGATGATGCAAAACGCTTACGGGATGCGGAAAGTTCTATACAAAAAATTATTGAAAACATGCAAGAAACAAATTCAAAAGTTAAAGATTTAGAAGTAGACTTAACAAAATGGAAGGGAACCGAAAAAGGAAAATTTGAAAAAGAAAAAAGTACGTTTCGAAATGGAATGAAATCGTATGAAAATGCAACAACAGGTATTCTTGTTCAAATAGAAACAAAAATAATGGAAATTGAAACTGATATTACGAGAATTAATTCACAAATTACTAAATTTCAAACTCAATTATCCAATGTACGTTCTGAACTAAATGCGAGGGGGGTATAGTGATTTATGTCTGATGAAATTTTTCTAGATATTTCCGAGTTTCAATCAAATATAGGAAATTTAAAAAAATCCGTCGAAAATTTAACGACGAAAACGACAAAATGTGACGGCTATCAAATTACCAATATTGATCCATTTAAAAAAGATTTAGAGCAATTTATTGAGGCTTTAGCGCTAGTAGATAAATATAAAAGTATGTTAACGGAAGATGTTGAGGGATTTGAAGATGTAGGTGAAGGATTAAGAAATCAAGACGACTCTTTATCTGATATGCAAAATCAAATATTCAATGGAAATGTACCAAGTAAAGCGTAAGGAGGAGACTAGATGGGCCATAAAACAGATTTGCTAGAAGTCAGGGAAATTGCTGATAAAGTAAAACAAGAAAAGGATCATATGCTTGATTTACTTACGACATTAGAATCGGATAAAAAGGCGATTATTAATATGGAGCGATTTTTAGGGTCTTCTGCACACAAAGTAAAAAGTTATTTAGATGACCTTCACATCCCTTTGAATGAATTCTTTGTGTCTTTATTCGAAAACATATCTAGTAATTTTGATAAGCACATTTCTAAATTCCAATCAAATGTTGATTCAGGTGAGTCGGCAATTGTTCAAAATGGATATTTAGAAGTAGATATTGAAACGATGATGAAATCGTATTATCAAAACTTTAAAGGATCTATGACAGCTTTAGACAAACAAGTTTCTAACATATATGATATTCTTCCATTAGAATTACCGGAATCGTATGATATAACGAAATCATATTTTGCGTTATCTGATATCGTTAAAGATTTGCAGAAAAACCATTCGAGCTTCGAAGGTTCTGGTAAAATGAATACGAACAAGGTAGAAGAAATTTTGACGGGGATCGATACAATCATCACAAAAGCAACACAAGTTGATCCAACAGCACGTTTTACCGATTATGAAAGAGGAAGTGCAAATAAATTTTTATTTGGAAGCAAGGAAGTAGTTTCAGTTATTAATAACTTGAAAGAGGTAGTCGATGCTTCCAAAACGACTAAAGCTCATTATTCTCAGTACGATGGAAAAGGTAACCCAAAGAAACCGAATGTAAAGCCACATCCTTCCACGTATTCCGGTAAAGAACAAGCAAAATATGTCGGTCGAGAAGTAGCAAGAGGACAAAGAGATACAGTAAGACAATTTACTAGATTACCTTCCAGTGCTGGAAAATTATTAGGTCCACTTGGTATTGGTCTTGATGGTTATAATAACTATCATGATGCAAAAGCGGAAGGGTTGGGTACAACAGAAGCAGTCGTGCGTTCAGTCGGAGACACGGTTGTCGATACGGCTGTAAGTACCTCAGTTATGTCTGCATCAATAGCGATAGGAACAATGGTTGCTCCAGGGATAGGTACAGCAGTTGGTGCAATAGCAGGATTAGCAATAAATGCTGTTTTAAATGTGGATTTTGGTGATACGAAACAATCTGTAATGGATTACGTTAAAAAACCATTCCGTAAATTAACTAGTTGGCTTTTCTAGAGGGTGATAAACATGTTGAAAAGGTTAACCGAGGAAGATGTGATGGCATTACGTATCCCGTTTGAATCCCTAAGACAGAGTCCGAATCATTTAGGAACCATATTATTAATAACCGTTCCAATGAATATACTTTTATTTGTACTAATATATCTGGTATTAGGTGAAGAATCGGTGTTGCCAAACCAGGGTTTGTTATTTAAAGTTCATTTAGCGATCACCATTATTCTTTCAATTATGTCAATTATTTTTGCAATTCCGTCTATATATAGGCGAAGTCAGAAACTTCAATATTTAGTAACTATTATTGTTACCCAAACCCTTTTCACATTTAATTTTTTCATCATTACACTTTTTATATCTGGTTCAGGTAAAGGACTTTCCGTTGATGAAGCAACCGTTTTAAGGATCATGGTAATTTTAATCATTACAGGAATCCTTCTTTTTACCATAACGGCAGTACGGTTTTGGTACTTGTTACAAAAAGGAGAATATCGCCGTGGATCCCGAAAAGACTTTTTAAGAATGAAAATGGAAGGCAAGCAGTTGATTGGACCAGTAATTGTTGCAGGAACTGGGTTATCGCTAATTCTTCAAAATGTAAAGATAAGCTTTATGTCTATGGATGCAAATATATTAACAATACTTGTATCAGGCCCTTTAGTATATTATCTCTGTATTTTTATACTACCGGAACAGTTAGTGCTTTTATATTGCAAGTTCCGTTTTAAAAGTTTTAATTATGATTCAGAAGGGAATCTAATCCCGGCGACTGGTGAAGGGAAGATAGAAAATGAACTTTGATATTCGTGATTTATATTTTGATCATGTTATAAAATATTGTAACAGACAATTAAAAAAAGATTGGCAAGACGGTATTCTTTTGTTAGAAGATCTCTCACTGCTTAAAGATATATATCAAACCGGGCCGATTCTGTTTACGTTCGAGTCGGTAGAAAATGAACCAGGCGTTGCAGATTTTACCTATTATATGCCAATTAATGACGCAGTGCTAATCGAAGATGATCCCTATTACGAATATCTTCCGAATTTATATATACAAGATGCATTAGCATTACGTCAGGCAGATCAGACGGTTGATTTTCAAGCCGCATATGAAAAACTCGTAAATTATGCTAACGATCAAAACATTCCTATAGGTGAAACATTTTACTGTGTTTTACTAGAGGCTTATGGGGAATATATAATTGATCTTTATGTACCGGTTGAACGAAGAGGAGAATTTTTGATATGATTGAAAATCACTCCTTAAGTTATCAAAATATCGTCTCTAAATATTACCGATTTTTACCGGAAAACATTGAAGAAGCCTTTATCGACTTACGTGACATTATAACGAAGCAAGGCTGTCATCCGGCAGGGGCGTTATTTTTTTCAGTACTCAGTGAACCAACAGAGGAAATTATGTTAGCTGAAATTTTTATGTCTATCGAGGAGAACCATGTTGATTTTCCGGAAGAGGAAGATGTAAAATTTAGAAGTTATTTTAACATTAAACCGATGCTGATGACGAGAATTAGAGACGACTTTTATCATGAAGCCCAGGTAAAATATGGGGAACTGCATCGTTATATCGAGGAACATCAATTAACAGACAAAACCCCGATATTTATGGAATTGAAGCTAGATAATGAGGGGAATAATTACCTAGAAATGAGTATTGGCATCAAGGCGAATGAGACGTTTTTTCAATAAGGAAATACAATAACTTGATTAATAAGGTTACGCTGAGTGCTATTTTAGATGGGTAATTTAAAATAAGGTGTTTGAATTACAGCAAACGAATTATGAAATAGGATGTTATTAAACAGGATTTAAATTTAACAGATGCAATTTTTAGCAACTAAATTTATACTATAAGGTAGGGTGTTCAATGAAGAAATTTTTATTTATGTTAGCAGCGGTGATGACAATGTTATTCGTAGTTGGGTGTGGTGCTAAAACGGATAACGGTGCCGATAATACGAATGACGATACAGACACTACAGAAACTACAGATACTACAGTTGATGAAGGTGAAACAGAGGATGAAGGAGGAGAAGACGTGGAGCAAAATGAAAATGGCGAACTAACATTACAAGTTTTACAAGCTGACCAAGATGAAGGAATCACAATAGAAAATAACGAATTATATCAAATACTACAAGAGGCTGTAGATGCTGATCCGCTTATGGGAGATCCAAATGACCTAAGCTTATTCCCATTTGACATAGTTGAATATGATGATGGTAGCTCATCACTTATCATGTTAGTTATCAACCGATTAGATAATCCTATTCGAAATCTCATATTCACACTTACGTTCGGAAATGATGAAGGGGACTATATTTTTGACGACCATTTAGTAGATTTACCTGAAGAATATTTAGGAGTTTTAGATACGGAAGGTGTCGTTCCCATATTATTAGATATTGAAGACGGAGACGAAGAGTTATTTAACACATTAACTCTAGAAAATGTATATTTAAAATTAGATGATGTCGGTATTGACTTTGCTGACTAAGTTCGGTGTAAATCCACTCGTTATATTACGGGTGGATTTTTGCTTTTATTCGAAATTTGCTGATTCAGATGATAAAGGTTTAACTACTAGTACAATTTATGAAATTCCTGGATTTTCTAATGTAGTAGCATCTGCCGTCCATTTTTTAATTTTCCACTCGACGGCGCGGGAGTAGAGTGTTCTACTGCAACTCCTTGGTGCTTTTTCATGATGAGGCGCGGGAGTAAATCGTTCTACTGCAACTCCTTGG
>Ga0079226_10001534_pt1 | contig 17736 bp, 21 predicted proteins | sample Poulit2014_FD_76345 | JGI IMG/M metagenome (GOLD analysis project Ga0079226, IMG submission 76345) | Agricultural soil microbial communities from Georgia to study Nitrogen management - Poultry litter 2014 | ecosystem: Environmental > Terrestrial > Soil > Agricultural land | place: USA: Georgia...
TACAATAACAGAAGGCTGTCTATTTTTGTACACCAAATGGGTAGAATAATAATTTTTAAATAAGTGTGATTTATCAAGGGATTATCGTTAAAAGAATACTTTTCATGAATAATTCAGGTTAATTTTATTAAAAAAGAAAGAAGTCCTAGCAGAAGGGCTTCTTTCTTTTTATACATAAAGAACTTCTAATGTATTTGGATCTAGCTTTCAAAAGCATAAACCGTCCGCATAATACTGGTTATGTTGCATTTACAGAGGTATTATATTATGCGGATTTATTGTATTTTAAATCGAATTATGATAGCTTGAAGTTAAATAAGTGAACTCAAAAAGGATAGAGAGGAATTTTTTAGCGCTTAAAATATAAGCCCTTTTTTAAGCTGTCATTACCTGCTTTACTAAATTTTATATACGCTGTCCTGTGCCTACCATAAGTGGAGTTGATAAAAATGGTGAAAGAATATATCAGAGATTATGCGATGTACGCTGCTGTTTTTGGCCTTTTTAGTTCTGTCTGGTTTGGTTGGGCCCAAGAAAATCCCCGAAAAAACTGGCTTATTTATATTAGAGTTGCCTCAGTCATTGCAGTGATTGTCTGTCTATTAGGTTTTTATCTTAGCGGTACCCATTGGCAGGCAGCTTCCATGCTTAATGAGCAAACAAACTTTAAGACTTATCTGATCGTTTTTTATGGTGAGATGGCTATTGGAGGAATAGGCGCTATTGCTCTTTTTTTATTAAAGCATCAGGAATATACTGCGGCTTGGATCGCCTTAGTCGTAGGCGTACATTTTATTGCCTTGAAATCAGTTTTTGATGATAGTAGTTTATATGTGCTGGCAGCGATCATGATCCTTATATCCTTAGCCTCTCCGTTTATTGCAAGAAAGTTGGATGTAGCAATCAGTGCCGTTACAGGAATAGGAAACGGTCTAACACTCTTGGTCTACGCTTTGTCAGGTCTGATTCGATTTATGCTGGCTATTGCCTGATTTTTGCTAAAAGAACTCATCGGCAAAGAGAATCAGGAAAATATGCGATGGAGATTTTCCTGACCTTTGTAGTAATTGTTATGTTACTAAGTTACTTACCACTTTATATTCAACAAAAAAATGCAGTAATGAAAATATTTAAAGAAGTCAGTGCAACTATACTGACTTCTTTTTTATCTGCAACTCATTAAAATTTATTTTTGTTTTTAAATGCGATACACACCGGACTCTCAGTTTCAACAACTAGTTCAGGAAGAGATAAGTTCTCAAGATCCATCTAAGTTATAGCGGACGATCGTAACAGTCAACTCATTGGCCGCATATAAAAATCAATTATCTTCAGAAATTGCTAAATGAATAGCACAGCTACATTCATTTTATTGTCCTCCATCGCCTCTTAAAAAGAAGCGTTTTCTTTTTTTAAATACTAATTCGTATTAGATCTTACAAAATTTTTGTAAGATCTAATACAAAAATGATCAGAACTCAAAAGGCCTTACCTTTCTCACCACATCAAGGATGGTACCGTCACGCGATTCAACAACTGCAACCACCTGATCCTCCCATTCCAGTTTATCCGGAACGCCTACCAGATCATAAGCTTTCTCTTTCAATTGCTCGATCGTGACATGTTTAATGCCCGCTTCATCTAAATAATTGATCAAATCTTGTCGTAAAGGATTCACTGCAATGCCGTAATCAGTAACCAGAACATCTACACAATCTCCCGGTGTCGTAACGGTCACTACATCATCACATACAGTCGCCATTCTCCCTCTTGTCAGTGGTGTTACAATAATACAGCACTTACTGCCGGCGGCTGTATCTGGATGTCCACCTGGTGCTCCACGTAAGGTACCATTTGAACCTGTAATTACATTGACATTAAATTCAGTATCAATTTCTAAGGCAGACAAAACCACAAAATCCAAATTATTTACATAAGCTCCTTTATTGGCAGCATTGGCATATTCACTCAAACTGATTTCCAGATGTTCAGGGCATTTGGCAAGGTGTCCAATGGCTCCTTGATCAAAATCTTGTGTATCCAGGATATATTTTACCAGGCCCTTATCCTGTAGTGCACAGATCGAGCTGCTTGTTCCACCTAAAGCAAAGTTCATCTTGATATTACGTCTTACCATGTATTTTTCTAAAAATCGGTTGACTGCTAATGAAGGTCCTCCCACACCTGTCTGGAAAGTAAAGTCATCTTTGAAATAAGGGGTTGCAGCAATTACCTTGGCTACATTTTCAGCCATCATCAGCTCTCTAGGATTATCTGTTATCCTTGCTTCTTTGGTTGCGATCTTTGTCGGATCTCCGATACTTTCAACTTGGCAGACACAGTCAACATCAATAGCTGAAATGGACGATGGCAAATTAGGAAAATCAACTAAAGTGTCTGTGATGACGACCGTATGGTCAGCATAGTGTGAATCATGTGTAGCAAAGCCCATTGAACCACAATTATTTTTCCCACCAGTACCTTTAGCATTGCCAAAAGGATCTGAAGTTGAAGCCGCCAGAAAGGCAATATCAATATGGACTTCGCCAGCTTCAACGGCACGCGGACGCCCTCCATGACTACGAATGATCGCAGGCGTTTTTAATTTCCCTTGTGAGATCACTTCACCGACTTTTCCCCGTACACCAGAAGTCTGAACTCCAGTGATAATACCTTGTTCAATATAATCCGCAATATTTTCCTGGGCATTTCCTAATGAAGTCGCAGCTACAGTAATATCCTTCAGCCCCATTTCTTCAACCAGTACTTTAGCTACCATACTCGCTACATAATCGCCATCACGAAACTCGGTATGGAAAGAAAAGGTCATTCCGTCATGTGCGTCACATTTCTCGCAAGCTTCACGAATACTTTGACACAATTTACTTGCTTGTGGTTTAACTCTTCTTTTACTTGTCGGCGCATCTTTTTTCACATATTTGCCGTCCATATAGTACTTGCCCTGATATACTTCTTTGTCCTTTGTCAAAAGTTCATCTGGAATTTCCCGCTTTACTGCATTGATCATAAGAATAACTCCTCCTCTTTATAAATCGCCATGGTAAACACCCGTTGCTTTTGCCAAATCCAATATTCTGCGAGCATCCTCGAAAAACGGAATATCAACCATCTTCCCATCAACGGTGTAAACACCCACTCCTGAGTCTGCTTGCTCATTAAAGGAACGAACCAGTTTTTCTGCATAACGAATTTCCTTCTCCGTAGGTGAAAATACTTCATGGACAAATTGAATTTGGCGCGGATTAACAATACTCTTGCCATCAAATCCCATTTTATGATTTTGAATAACTTCCTTTTTGAAGGTTTCCATATCGTCAATATTAGGAAACATGGTATCAAAACATTGAACGCCTGCTGCACGGGCTGCCAGTAACATTTGTCCGCGTGCTGCCATCATTTCAATACCGTCATCTTCGATCTGAACGTGCATGCTCTTGCGAAAATCTCCTCCTGATATAGCACAGCCAAATAAACGCTCAGAAGCGGTTACGATTTCATAGGCATTCAAAATTCCTTTAGGACTTTCCAAAGCTGCCATCAGTAGAGTCCTGCCAATTTCAACGCCAAATTCTTTTTCAGCAGCTTCTACATGTTTTTCTACCGTATGAACATCCTTTGCACTTTCACATTTAGCGATCCTGATCCCATCTGCTCCGCCGGCTACCACACAACGGATATCTTCTTGCCAGTGCGGTGTATCTAAACCATTGATTCTTACGATGATCTCAGTATCACCATAATCAATATTTTTTAGCGCATTATACAAAGAAAAGCGAGCCGCATCCTTCTGGTTCTCAGCCACAGCATCTTCTAAGTCTAAAATAATACTGTCTGTGCCGTAAATATAAGCATCTTTGATCAAGGCAGGTTTCTGTGCATTCATGAACATCATGGTCCGACGCAAACGGTTTTTCTTTGGTTTTGGTCGTTGAATCATTTTAATTCCCCCCAAGAAATATTTTTTTCTGACGCTTCAGCGCCGCGATAGATTGCACATTCGATCCTTGCTTTCAAGGTACAATCCAAAGCTCCTTTATCGATCAGCTTAAGGGTCACATTTTCAACGGAAAGTTCTTGCAACATTTGCTCTGTGAGCGCTTTGATCTGACGACCATACTGATTGATCACGCTGCTTTCGATCTGCAGTTTTAGACCCTTCTCATTAGGTTCGACTGTTACCTGTGCATCACTTGATTCAAGGGTCCCGGCCATAGCTGCTTTTTTAACTATCATAGTGTAATTCCACCTTTCTGATTTTCTTACACATCTAATTTAAAGCGAATTCATCCTTATGTAAAAGTCATTTTTGTATCGAATTAGCATTCTTTTTAGGAATGAAAAAGCTTAAGTATTCTTGCTGAAATTAAGTTATACTAGAAATAAACAGATCACTGAGTAAGGAGGAGTTGAGATGGATGAAAGGGATTTTGAAATATTGATTGCAATTGACCGCTCCAAAAACATTACCTTAGCTGCTGAGTCTTTATTTATCACACAATCAGCACTTTCTAAAAGAATTTCTGCTATTGAGGATGAACTAGGTGCTCAGATTCTAATTCGTTCCCGCAAAGGCGTCTATTTTACAACAGAAGGCGAAGAAATACTCAGAAATATCGAAATTGTCAGTGATACTTTGCAGCAAATGAGGAATCATCTGATTTCTGCCAGAGGAATCATCGCCGGAAAACTCAATGCGGGAATCTCTTTTAACTACACGCTCTACCAACTGCCACATTTACTAGCAAATTATCATCAGAAATTTCCTGAAGTGACTATGCATATCTCTACTGAAAACAGTATCAAATTATATGAACAATTACTAAATGGAGCAATTGATGTAGCGATCATTCGGGGTGACTTTCCTTGGAATGGTAAAAAAATATTACTCAATAAGGAAAAAATCTGTGCAATAAAGAGCAGAAAAAATCGCAATAAAAAAATGCAGGAGTTACAATACATTGGCAGAAAAACCGATCTTCCTTTTGAGCGGGAAGTCATTCGCTGGTTACAAGAAAATAGTATTGATTCCAGTAAACAAAGAGTCTATGTCGATAATCTGACTGCCTGTGTTGAACTGGTAAAGGTCACTGATTCCTGGACAATTGTACCTGAAATCTGTCTAAATGATTTTGATGGGGAAGTTTTCCCGCTTAAATTTGCAAATGGAAAACCTTTTGTACGCTCAACTTATTTAATGTACTCTGATATCGTAGAACAATTACCTCAAGTCAGAGAATTCATTCACTTAATCAGACAATCCCATAAAAAGGAGGAGTTGTAGATGGTCGAATATCACATTTCACAAATCTTTTATTCAGACAAAAAAGCAAATCAGCAAGTTGACAATTTACTAGCAAAAGAAGGAATTCAAAGAGATCGCAATTTAGATTATACTTGTGGAATCTATACGAATGATGACACATTAGTTGCTAGTGGCAGCTGTTATTATAGTTCTTTACGCTGCATTGCGATCGACTCTGATTATCAAGGGGAAGGCTTGATGAATCAGTTGATCAGCCACTTGATCAATTTCCAGTTTGAACGTGGCTTTGTTCACCTATTCGTCTACACCAAAATCGACACAGCTAAATTTTTTCTGGATTTAGGCTTTTATCAGATTGCAACAGTTGGCAATCAATTAGTTTTCTTAGAAAATAAAAAAGACGGATTTACTTCTTATCTGCAAACACTCAGACAAAACTCACCTAAAAGCAAAAATAAAAAAATAGCAGCCATTGTGATGAATGCTAATCCTTTTACTTTGGGCCACCAATATTTAATTGAACAATCTCTAAAAGAAAATGATTATCTTCATCTATTTATAGTAAACGACGATAGTAGTCTAGTCCCTTTTGAAATTAGAAAAAAATTGATCATTGCAGGTACCAAACAATTTAATAATATTTATTATCATCAAACAGATTCTTATATTATCAGTCGCTCAACTTTCCCATCTTATTTTTTAAAAGATGAAGAAAAAGTCATTAGAACGCAAGCCGAGTTAGATATTGAAATTTTTATACAAATCGCTCAAACGCTTGGCATTTCGGCACGTTTTATCGGTGAAGAACCCTTTAGTCAAGTAACGAACATCTATAATGAAGTAATGATACAAACATTGCAGCAGTTTGGAATTGATTGTATTGTAGTTCCTCGTAAAAAAATAGCGGGAGAAGTCATTAGTGCCTCAACAGTACGACTAGCTATCCAACAGGATAATTTTCAATTGCTTAAAAAATACGTTCCGCAAAGCACTTTTGATTATTTTAACAGTGATGAAGCTCAATCCACCATAAAAAAAATAAAAGCCAGCGTTGATGTCATTCACTATTAAATTTATGTTTCATTGAAAAAATCATTCTCTCAATTGTTTTATGGTAAAATAGATACAACTTACACTTATGTTTTAAAAGGAGTTTCCACTATGAATCCTGTTATAAAAGCCGTTAAACAAAATCTTGATCTAAGTCAGAATAAGCCCTTGAAAATATCTGTCTATCAGGCTTTGCGTAAAACCATTATTCTAGGTGATATTCCTGCGGGCAAGCGAATCAATGAAAAAGAACTTTCCGACGAATTAAATATTAGTAGAACGCCAATTCGTTTTGCCCTGCAAGAATTAGTAAAAGAGCAATTAGTCAATCATGTGCCACGAGTCGGAATTGTTGTTAAAGGTATCAGTATTAAAGATGCCTACGAAATTTTTGACATCCGTAAAGCTTTGGATACCTTAGCGACTATTAAAGCCATGAATTTAATGACAGCCAGTGATTTTCAAGAATTAGAAGACTTGCTTGAAGAAGGAAAGCATTATAATGAGCTAGATCAGGTAGACGATCTACTTCATAATTTCTCTGACTTCAACTCCTTTATTTATGAAAAAAGCCAAATGCTACGTTTAAAGGCTATTGTCACTGATTTACAAGCTTATTTATTGTATTTTCGCGACATTTCGATTCGGGCTTCTGCTAGAAGAAGTCTTGCTTTAGAAGAACACTGGATAATTTTTCGCGGTATGAAAAATGGCGACATCGAACAAGTCACTTTAATTACTCATGAACATCTGGATCACTCGTTGCAATTTATCCTAAAAGAAATGGAAAGAAGAAAAATTGAATAATACGCAACTTTTATATATCAGCCAAAAAGCAAGTAAAGCTTTATACTATGAAGTAAGTTTATCTCCCAAACCAGGCTTAGTCGATCGTTTTGATAATGGTGCACATAATGATATGGACTTTTATACCTTTATTAATAGTATTGAAAGTTTAAGACCTTTTTTTTACCAATATATAAAGACTGGTTTTTATCATCAAAAAGACTTAAATCACTTATTTGATCAACTAAGACAAATTGGTCAAGCAGCTGAACAAGCGATGCTGCAATCAACTCAAGGAGTCAATACCCATAAGGGAGCTAACTTTTCTTTTGCAGTGATTTTAGGCGCCACGGGCTATTATGTACAAAATCATTCTTTTCCTTTCACTGCTGCCGATAGCCAGGCCATTTTAACAATAGTTGCAGAAATGACAAAACAGGCCATGGCAAAAGATTTTACCTGCTTGAATAAAAAAAAATCACTTTCATATGGTGAAAAATTATACTCTCAAAAAGGATTGACGGGTGTTCGTGGAGAAGCCGCTCAAGGCTATCCAGTTCTTAATTCTCTCCTTCTGCCTTTTTTACGTAGCTATCAAACACACACAGACTCAGTTGAAACCTATCTTTTAAGAGCCCTTGTTCTATTAATGTCTGAAGTTGAAGACGGTAATATTATTCATCGTGGTGGCATATCTGCCTGGTATGAACACAAAGAAAAAAGCCGCGTGCTACATCAAAAAGAATTGAGTAGCGCAGCTTTCAAAAAAGAATTAGCGAAGTACAATCAAGAATTAATCCGAAAAAATCTTAGCCCTGGTGGAGCAGCTGATTTATTAGGATTAGGTATTTATTTTAGCTTGCTAGAAAAAAACTTAGACTCCATCCGGTAAGAAAGTATAGCCGATACCCCAAATCGTTTTAAGGTATCGGGTTTTTTTTGGATCATCTTCAATTTTATTGCGTAAATGATTGATAAAAACCATCACAGTATTTTCATCTATTTTGGCCTCATGCCACACACGAGTGTAGATCTCTTCTTTGGAGAAAACCTGATCGGGATTTTCCAGAAAAAACTGAAGCAGCTGAGATTCCTTAGAAGACAAGAGTAGCGGCTTCCCTTTTTTAAAAAATTGATAACGACTATGATCAAAAGAAAAGTCGCCTACGACCATTTTCTTCTCTCTTCTTTTTTTGCGATGCTCGCTGATCACCTTAGCTCGATTAAGTGAAGTTAACACTTGAACTCGTAAAATCTGTTCATTAGCAGATTTTGACAGATAAAAATCTGCTCCTGCTTCAAGCCCTGCTGTTACAGCTGCTATAGTATCATGTTCGCTATAAAAAAGAATAGGGACCAAAGAATCCTCTTGCCGAATCCAATGAGCAAGAAAATAACCATCTTGTTCTTCTACCAATGAACTGTCTAATAAAAACAGATCAAAGTCAACTCTTGACATGATATCAATGGTTTGTTCGATCGAATCACTCTGATAAACAAAAACCCCAGTGGTTTGTAAAGTTTTCCAAATCTTTTTGCGCCATAACGGATCATGATCAACCACTAATATTTTCTCATCACGCATTTTTTATCTCCTAATCATTCATTCTTTTACTATACTAGCATATTTTAGAAAGAATCACGAGGTTAAGCGATAAATACTGCCCATAAGACTAAGACTATTTCAGCTAGTAAAGTCCCCACTGTAACTGTAATAAAGGATTCTTTAAAGCCCTGTTTAGGCGAAAGTTTACTCAAACCGATAAAAGTAATAAATACCCCACTTTGCGGAACGATCGTTAAAATATTAGAACCGATCGTAGCAATCCGATGGATCATTTCTGGATTTAGTCCTAATTGTAGATAATACTCGGCATAGTTAGGAATAATAATTCCAAGTGAGCCTGAAGAAGAACCTGTAATTGCTGACATTAGTGCTGTTAAAAAGCCCAAATTAACGTAAGCCGGAATTGGCAATGAAAAAATAGCTTCTTGAATAATTTCAAAACCCTGAGTATTAACGACTACTGAACCAAAAGCAACGGCTGCAGCTGTTGAAAAAATCGGTAAGACTGAATCATTTGCTCCCTTATTGATCGTTAAAGCCATGTTTGATAAATAAGGTTTAAATAATATGAGACATAAAATGACAGCAATCGTTAAAGCAAAATAGACAATGTTTTTCTTCATAAATTCGTTGCCAAACATACTGCCCATAAAAGACAACAAAATTAAGGTTACTAAAGGTAAAATACTCTGCCAAAATACAGGGGAATTCCCCTCCTTCTGACCCTCATCTGAAATTACAGCAAAAGTGGAAAAATTTTGTCCTTTTGCTTGACTCTTTTTTAGTGCATACTTCATATACCATAAACCAAAAACCAGACAAACTATAGTAGCTATCAAACTAGGTACAAAAGCAGCTGTTAAAGACGTATCCAAATAATCAATAGGAATAATGTTTTGAATGGAAGGTGTTCCTGGAATAATTGTCATTGTTACCGTACAGATACCCAACCATAAAGGAATTTGAATTAAGTGCCAGGAAATATCCGCTTTTTGAAAAAGCACACGTGCCAAGGGAATAATCGCAAACATCGCCACAAATAAGCTGATTCCACCATAAGTTAAAATAAAACTGATAAGAAATATAGCTAATAAAATATTATAAGGATTATCTGTTCCGATTTTGGCAATAATTGTCTGAGCGATAGACTGAGTTGCACCACTTTCCTCCATCAGTTTAGCTAATAATGATCCTAGTAGAAAAACCCAGAAATATTTTAAAATATAGTTTGTTAATAAATATAAAAAACTATTTGTATCGATCCCTAAAAAAGTTTCTACCAGAGACTCCTGGTTGAACAACACAACTAAAAAAGAAGCCAAGGGTGCAGTAATCAAAATACTGACATTTTTCATTGAAAAATAAATAATAAAAATGACCCCAAGCAAAATACCAAAAACCGCCATTAAATCTCCACTCCTTTTTAAAAAAAGAGACAAACCCGCCTTAAAAAGCTTAACGTTTTTAAAGGAACAGGATTTGTCTCATAAACGGCTTAACTTACCAATATTTTATAATTCACTTTCTGCATAACGCGCCGTCACAACTTTACGGTGGGTGTAGAATTCGACACTATCTTTGCCGTTGGCATGCAGATCGCCAAAGAAAGAATGTTTCCAGCCGGAAAAAGAGAACCAGGCCATTGGTGCCGGGACCCCTAAGTTAATGCCTAACATCCCGGCATCGACATTTTCACGGAAGTAACGGATCGCTGAAGCATTGCTGGAATACAGACAAGCGCCATTGGCAAATTCGGACTGATTGGCTAAAGCCACTGCTTCTTTGATATCTTTGACTCGGGTGATCGAAGCCACCGGAGCAAAAATTTCATCCTGCCAGATCTTCATCTCGGTCGTGACCTGATCAAAGATCGTCGGCCCGACATAATAGCCTTTATCCGGTAAATTCTTGCGCCCATCGAGCACCAGCTCAGCTCCCTGATCGACGCCCGACTGGATATAATCAAAGGTACGATCGCGTGCTTCTTTACGGATCACCGGCCCCAAAAAGACGCCTTCATCCAAGCCGTTGCCGATCTTGATCGCTTCGGCGGCTTGTTTGAACTTACTTAAGAATTCATCGGCGATCGCTTCTTCTAAAACAACGACCGACGCTGCCATACAGCGTTCTCCAGCGGAACCGTAGGCGCCTCCGATAATATCTTTAACGGCTCGGTCGATATTGGCATCTTTCAAGACGACCACATGATTTTTGGCACCTGTCAAAGCCTGAACGCGTTTCAAATGCGAAGTACCGGTCTTATAGACATATTCACCGACCGGTTTGGAACCGACAAAACTGATGCCGCGGACGAGTTCATCGGACAATAAAGTATTTACAACATCATGGGCCCCATAGACAACATTGAAGATTCCTTTAGGAAAACCGGCTTCTTCGACTAACTCGACGATTTTTTCCATTAACAAAGGCGTTTTCTCAGAAGGCTTCATGACCACCGCATTGCCGCAGGCTAACGCCATCGGGAAAATCCAGAAAGGCACCATCATCGGGAAGTTAAAAGGCGTAATGGCTCCGACCACTCCAATCGGATAACGATAATTGGTGATCTCGACATCGGTAGCGGCAGTGGAAATCGAATCCCCCATCATCAGATTCATGATACTTGCGGCATTTTCCACGTTTTCGATGCCGCGACCGACTTCTCCCAAAGATTCAGAGAAAGCTTTACCGTTTTCGATCGTGATCAGCCGAGCCAGTTCGTCCGTATGTTCCACCAGCAGGTTTTGTAATTTGAATAACAAGCGCCCTCTTTTGGGAACCGGAACTTTGGACCAGGATTCAAAGGCTTTTTGTGCAATTTCGATGGCTTCATGCGTTTCTTCTTTGGTCGAAAGCGGGACCTTGACTAAAGGTTCTTCGGTGGCCGGATTCATCACTTCTTCAAAATTCGTGGCTTGACTATCGACCCACTGGCCGTTGATATAATTTTTTAAAATTCGTGTCATTACTTGATTTCCTCCTTATTTATTAGAACTGTAATCAAAACAAGTGCGATATAAGTCGACGATTTCTGCATGGGTCGGAATTCTCGGATTATTGGCCGGACTGCCAGAATCGATCGCATCCGTCGCCATCTTGTCGAGCGCCTTTTCAAATGCATCAGGATCGATCCCCCAAGTGCGTAAATTCGGGATATCCAGTTCCTGACATAAAGTCTTGACTTCATCAATGAAAAGGTCTGCCAAAACTTCATCGGTCCCTTGGGCTTGCGGATAGATAAAACGTTCGATCTCCGCCAAAGGCTGAATGGCTGCATCACGGGTGAAATCTAAAACCGCCGGCAGTAACATCGCATTCGAGATGCCATGAGGAACATGGAACAAGGCACCGATCGGACGGGACATGCCATGAATCAAGGTCACTGAAGCATTGGAAAAGGCCAGACCGGCTTCTAAAGCTGCCAGCGACATTTCATCACGCGCCTGGATATTTGTCCCTTCATTATAAGCCGTTTTGATATTGGCTGTGATCTTTTGGATCGCGGCTAAGGAGAAGGTCTGGGTGATGGGTTGCGCCTTTACTGAAAAATACGATTCCATGGCATGGCATAAAGCATCTAAGCCGGTGGCCGAAGTCACATTTTTGGGACTGGAAACTGTCAGTGCAGGATCTACGACGGCGATTTTCGGTAAAAAGGCACTTTGTTTGATCATCATTTTCGTATCATGAGTCGTATCGGTGATGACCGTGACATTGGTCGCTTCTGATCCGGTTCCGGCCGTTGTTGGAATAGCGATCAGCGGCACGGGCGCATGTTCAGCGATCCGTTCTTTCATAAATTCGCCGATATAATAATCATTGGTGGCAACGACCGAGACAGCTTTCGCGGTATCAATACAACTTCCGCCCCCTAAAGCAAGGATCACTTCCCCGTGATTTTCTTTAAAAATTTTCAAAGCTTCTGCAACAAAAAGATCCGTGGGTTCGGTATTGGCACCTAAGTAATGAAAAGTGTGTAAACCAGCGTCAGTTAAAATTTGTGTGACTTGTTCCAGATAGCCCAGTTTTTCCATCATCTGATCACTGACGATAAAAACATTTTTCCCATAGGCCTGACAGATTTCGCCTAATTGTTGCAGCGAATCTTCCCCATAATAGATCTTTTGCGGTGTTTCAAAAATGTTCATCCTGAATTACCTCCAAATTTTTTGATTGTGTAATCTACACTTTACTATAAGCAAATGCCATGCCAGATTTAAAAAAGCCATTTCATCTATTTTTTATACCTATAGACGTTTATTTATAATACAAAAAATAGACAGATTGTCTATTTAAATGTACAATATATTTATCAGAAGAGGTGAAAACGTTGACAAATAAAAATATTAAACATCCAGAATATTTGCAAACTGAAAATACCGTCAATAAATGGATGACTGCAGATCCAGTCACCATTAATATTCATCAGACAATTAATGAAGCCATTGAAATCTTTACTAGCTATAATTTCTATGGTATTCCTGTTATCGATGATCAGAATTATCTACAAGGAATGATTACAAAAAGCTCGATTATGCAAGCTTTGTATGACAATCAGCCGACCCAAGCTCCCATCCAAGCGATTATTGAAACTTCCTTTGACTACGTCTTTCCCTTAGATCCGCTAGAAAAAGCCGTCAATATGCGCGAAGGCTGTCTGCCGGTCATTACAAGCGATGGCAAACTAAACGGTATCATCACTCGTACGGACTTACTTAAGGCTCGTTCAATTCAAGTAGATACGGTACAAACAACACTTTCAGCCATGACAGTTTTACAGCAAGTCTTAGACAGCACTTATGAAGGGGTCGTTATCGTTGACAATAATGGTATTATTACCGAGATCAATGAGGCTTACTGCCGACAGATCAACCGGAAAAAAGAAGATGTCATCCACCGGAACGTGGAAAAAGTGATTGATAATACACGTTTGCATTTGATCTGCAAGACAGGAAAAGAAGAGCGTAATCAACTACAAAGGATCAATGGACAAGATATGCTGGTCCACCGTATTCCCTTAACAGAAAACGGCAATATAGTAGGTGCTATTGGTTTATTAATTTACCGTAATGTTGACGAAATGTTTTCAATTACTAATCGTATCACTGAAAGCTTTCGCCATCCTAATTATGGTAAAAAAGCCAAAGAAAGTTTTTATTTGGATAAGATTATCGGCTCTTCGATTAAAACAAACTTTTTAAAAAAACAGATCGCTAAAATGGCTCCTTTGCCTTCCAATATTTTAATTACGGGAGCAAGTGGTACCGGCAAAGAACTTTGTGCCCAGACCATCCATCAGTTAAGTCAGGTAAGCCAAGGAAAATTTATTGCTATCAATTGTTCGGCCATCCCAGAAAACCTGTTAGAATCAGAATTATTCGGTTATGAAGAAGGCGCTTTTACAGGAGCTGCTAAAGGTGGAAAAAAAGGTAAATTTGAATTAGCAGAAGGTGGTACAATTTTCTTAGATGAAATTGGCGACATGCCCTTATATATGCAGGCAAAATTATTGCGTGTCCTTCAGGAAAGGACGATCGAACCTGTGGGGGCAGATTTTTCTAAAAATATAAATGTCCGTGTGATCGCTGCAACCAATCAAAATCTAGTACAAAAAATCGAACAGAAAAAATTCCGAGCTGATTTATTTTATCGTCTGAATGTACTATCAATCGAACTACCCACATTAAAAGAAAATAAAAAGGATATCCATGATTTACTTGATTATTATATTGAACACTTTGCCCAAAAATTTCAAAAAAAAGTCCCAGCTATCACTGCCGAGGCTTATCAGAATTTATTAAATTATTCTTTCCCGGGAAATGTCAGGGAATTAGCTAATCTCTGTGAAGCTTTAGTGGGACTTTGTGAAAATGAGGAAATTACTTTAGCTGACCTGCCCCAACGCATTATGATCAACACTAGACAAAGTACAAATAACCTGCAGCTAAAAACTGAACAGACTGAAAAAGAGATTATCCTTCAGACTTTAAAAGAATGTGCTGGCAACAAAACAAAATGTGCTCATTTGCTTAATATCCAACGTTCAACCTTATATAATAAATTAAAAAAATATAATGTGAAATATTAGAAAACACTTGAAACCCAAGTAATCAATCTTTGGAAAATGTTTGTTAGAAAATAACGAAATTGCATCAAAGCACTTCCAATCCGAGGAAAATGTTCAGCACTATCAAAAAAAGTCAATAACTCTAGCCGATAAATCCAGAGTAGAAAAATTAAAGCTAGTAGCGACAATAGTTTCCTAAAAAAAGACCTTGCACGAAAAATATTAAAAAACAACAAAATCCCAATTAAAATTGCAATCGTATACTCCATCAATGACAACACCTCCATTTAAAATAGTATGGATCAAGTAGACTAAAAAAACATCCGTCGTAAGATGGATGTTTTTTGAACAATAGCAAAAAAAGCGGATCTACTCATACTTCCTCTGACTTTGAGTAGATTAACGCCAGATCTACTCATACTTCTTCTGACTTTGAGTAGATTAACGCCAGATCTACTCATACTTCCTCTGACTTTGAGTAGATTAACACCGGATCTACTCATACTTCTTCTGACTTTGAGTAGATTAACGCCAGATCTACTCATACTTCCTCTGACTTTGAGTAGATCAGAAAAAAAGGCGAAATCTGTGAACAGATTCCGCCTTTTTTTAATCTTTGCCATCTAAGATATTTAATCGTACCTTCTTTTTATCATTGGTTCTTACACTGTAAACAACGGTACGAATCGCTTTGGCAACTCTTCCTTGTTTACCAATGATACGCCCGATATCAACTGGCGCCACTGATAAATTATATTCAAAAAATTTATCTGACTCCTTTTTTTCAAGTGCGATTTGATCAGGCTTTGTAACCAATGGACGAACGATCGTTAACACTAATTCGGTTAAGTCTGTCATAAATGGTCACCTTATTTCTTAGCGTTCTTTGCATCATGATGTTTTTTCATGATTCCTTCTTTTGAAAGAATATTACGAACAGTATCCGAAGGTTGTGCACCTTTAGATAACCAGTCTAAAGCAACATCTTCTTCAATTTTTACTTCACTTGGTTCTTTTAGGGGATTATAAGTTCCGATTTCTTGGATGAAACGTCCATCACGCGGAGAGCGAGAATCGGCAACTACAATACGATAGAAAGGGCGCTTTTTAGAACCCATACGTTTTAAGCGAATTTTTACTGACAATTATTCCACCTCCATTAATCTTAATCACAAAGAGTAGTTTAACAGTTTTTTCTTAGAGTGTAAAGAGTTTTTTCTTTACAGTTTAAAAAATCCGATAGTTTTTTCTCTATTCAAAATCTAAGCTTTTTATTTGAAAAATTTACTAACTATTAGTAAGATAATAATTGTAGTAAATAAAAACGTATTTTTAGGAGGAAATAAAAATGACAAAAAAAATTGGATTTATTGTCGGCAGTTTACGGAAAGACTCTTTTAATTTAAAAACAGCGAAGACTTTTGCAACTTTATTACCTGAAGGGTTTGAAGCTAAATTTATCGAAATTGGTGATCTTCCTCTTTATAATGAAGATTTAGATGTAGATGGAAAAATTCCCGCAAACTGGACACGCGTTAGAGAAGAATTAAAAGAAGTAGCTGGAGTCTTCTTCTTTACCCCTGAGTACAACCGTTCAATGCCTGCTTCAATCAAAAACGTTTTAGATGTTGGCTCGCGTCCTTACGGTCAAAGTGTCTGGGAAAATAAACCAGCACTTGTTGTTAGTGTCTCTCCAGGCGCTGTATCAGGCTTTGGTGCAAATCATGCTTTACGTCAAAGCTTAGTATTCTTGAATATGCCTGTTTTGCAACAACCTGAGGCATATATCGGCAATGTGATGAGCTTACTTAAAGAAGATGGAACGTTTATCGATGACACAAAGAATTTCTTCCAGTTAATTACTGATAAATATGTCGATTTCTTTAATAAACTAACTAAATAATACAAATTCTGAACTAGATATGACTAGTTCAATCCAACAAACTATCATAACAACTGACCAATCTTTAGTTAAAGATTGGTCAGTTTTTTATATTTATACTTTACATCCCTAACTGTATTATGTATATTAGTACACATAACATGCATTTAAAAAGATGTTACAGAAAAACAATCCTGACACTATCTTTCTGATCGAGGCTAGCCAATCTATTTTTCTCTAGTAAAAAATACTATTACCGATATTTTAGTGAAGCTGACTATTCAAGTTTTAATATTAATCATTTCAAAATAACTTTTATGAAGGGAGTCACCATGGTTAAAATCGACAAAACAAGCAGTCGACCCTATTACGAACAATTGGTACTTAGCATCAAAGAAGATATTCTCAATGGCATCATTACTAGCGGTGAAAAAATCCCCTCGGTACGTGAAATGGCAAAAGAACTTTTGATGAACCCTAACACTGTAAGTAAAGCTTATAAAGTTCTAGAAGAAGAACAAATTTTAGTAACTGTTAAAGGCAAGGGAACTTTTGTCAGAGATATCGGGCAAATGCCACGTGATCAACGGCGGATCAAACAGTTACAGGAACAATTTAAGATCTTATGGATCGAAGCGCAGCATTTACAAGTTACTAAAGAAGAAATCGAATGCTGGCTGCAAAAAGCCGAAAAAGATTTAGGAGGAACAAAGGATGAAATTAAGCCAAGTCAAAAAGAATATTGACCATCAGATAATTTTAGAAAATATTAGTTTCACAATTCAGAAAAACCAGATTGTAGGGCTTATTGGGCGTAATGGCTCAGGAAAAACCACCTTATTTCGGACGATCGCCGGTCAATATTTTACTGATGGCGGGGAGATAACAATCGATGAGCAAAACATTGAATTAAAACAAGAGATGCGTCAGGAGATTTTCTTTATTGATGAAAAAGAAAACTTTTTTAACAATTATTCACACTAGTGTTGCATTAAAATTTTAACATCATTCCCATGCACAAAAAAATCCTTTATAATGAAACTTGGATGACTTATCCAAGACCATAATAAAGGACTAACGTATGGATAAGTATAAAACAA
>Ga0079226_10001536_pt1 | contig 17727 bp, 9 predicted proteins | sample Poulit2014_FD_76345 | JGI IMG/M metagenome (GOLD analysis project Ga0079226, IMG submission 76345) | Agricultural soil microbial communities from Georgia to study Nitrogen management - Poultry litter 2014 | ecosystem: Environmental > Terrestrial > Soil > Agricultural land | place: USA: Georgia...
TCAAGGCATACAAATGTCATCCGAACAATTTTCAAAAGCAGTGGCAGGACTTAGCTATCAAGGCAAAAATCAAGTTACCTTCGTGATTGGAGGATCCAACGGTTTAAGTACAGATGTGCTAAAGCGTGCAAACGAAAAATTGTCCTTTTCTAACATGACCTTCCCACATCAATTGATGAAATTGGTGTTGTTGGAGCAGGTGTACCGAGGGTTTAAAATACAGAGGCGAGAACCGTATCATAAGTAGATGAGGTTTTTTACTTATATGTCTTATAGACGATAAGAATAATGAAACTGATATTTAGATATAACTTGTAAATTTTACTCTATGGAAGGGTGTTACTTGTGACTAAAACGAAAAATATTAAGTTGAAACAAATCTCTTATCAAGAATTATTGATTGAAGTTCAAGAAGTACATGAATTATTGCATAAACTAATAAACTCGGATAATGAAGTTATTTCTCTCATTTCACCCTCTCTTATTCCTTATTTAAGCTTTTTATGTGATGGTTTGGATTATTTTCATGAAGGAACAGAAAAAGTACATTCAAGTTGGTATGATGAGATAAAGGGAAATACCCCTAAGCAATTAATAAAAGATAGTCGTAGTGCCTTAAAGTTATATTCAGAGTATAAAGGAAATAATATAATTACCGAATTAGGAGACGATACATCTCTCTTTTATGAATATTTAACTAGAGATTATAACTTTCTTCAAAATGCGTACATAAAACTTTTTGGTCAACATGATTTAGGAATTTTCTACTTCAGAAACATTGATTACGCCAATACATATCAGTTATTTAAAAATACTAAAACCATTTATATTGCAAACAAAAAAGACATTGGTCCTTTGATGAGCGAGTTTGGAATGATTTTAAGTAATTACATTTCCAAAACAAGTATCTATCTAATGAGAAAGTCGATTAATAAGTTTTTTTCTCTTAAAAGTGATTTTACTTATGAAGATGTGTATTTTAAAGACTCTAAGCGTTTTAATGCTTTTTATAATACTGAAAATAAGTACTGGCGATTATTTATATATAATTACTATTGTCAAAATAATTTCATAAGATATATTCTCCCAATAGTATTAGGAGTCCGTGGAAATTTCTACTATAGAATGAAGTTTTGTTCTTATCTGTTATCTATTAAAGGGTTATACTTACTTTCAAAGAGAGTACCAGAAATTACAAAAGAATATCCTGTGATTGATGAGTTAATTAAAGTTAGGGAGGATATTATACCAATTAAATCCACTTTGAGAAATAATCTATTCCATTATAATATTATGAATATGCCATCAGAAGTATTTGAGGAAAAAGGAAATATTTTTAAGCGAATGGTAGAGTATTCGATAAATAAACCTTTTGAAAAGTTTGATGTTCAGGTAGAGCAAGAATTAGATAAATATCAAGAATTAATAAATCGAATACTATTTTAGAATATCTTAGACAAAATAAAAGAATTAAAAGTTCAAAGCATTAATTTAGATCATATTCCCTACTTATTACTTTGATTAATTTGAACAGTATCACAAGTAAATACATCTACAAAATACCTTTCTAGGATGTCTAATTCCTCTGTAGGAGTTAACTTGCCACCATCCATCGTCCGTGGTACTGTTACATAAATTGTTCAGTTGTATATATTTAGACAGTTCTCTTTTAAGAACTCTACTCTAGACGTGAGTAACGGAATGTATCTTTTCAGATTGGAAAAATAATAGAAAGACAAACGATTCATCACTTTTTTCAAGTAACGACTATCAAAAGTAACTGAAACATTGTAAGTATTTGAATAGTCCCCATGAACTTGTGTGTCTTTCTAACAATTACATTTAATGAATCATAGTAACTGCCTTCCACTTCTAATGTTTCATTATAATAGATTTTTCCGCACTTTTACGCATCTATACGTTTAAACGAAGGTTTTACCTTTACATCAAGCAAAAGACTTTTTTTACAGTCGTTACAGGGAAATTCAATTTAAACAATACCGTAAAACCTTAAAACTTGTTTATAAGTAATATTGATGCCATATTTATTATATTTCTTTTCTCTCATTTTAAATAGTTCCTTAACCATTTCCTTTTTTAATTCATCTTTGGCATGGTGTATCTTTCGATGACAATTAGGACATAGACATACTATATTATCTGCGAAATCCAAAGTATACTCAAAATAGTCTTGAGCTGACATGGGAATTAAGTGATGTGCTTCCATGTATGGTTTTTGATTTATATTACTTGTAAATGTTAGATGATTGGAATTCAACTCACATTGCCACTCACTAAGTCTCTTAGCCTCTAAACTTTCTTCCTTATTTCTCGGATAAGTTAAAACATCTCCATTTCTCACCTTTTCTTTTCTCTTTTGTGCACCTTTAATTAGATTATCATCACTATTTTCTACGTTACCTTCTGCTTCTAAAATTTCATTTAATTGTAAGTCTATTATATTTTCCCTTTTTTCATTTATTTGTGTAACACATGATACATAACAGTTAAATGTTGCGTTAGGAAAACGATTTTCATTTTCGTTATATTCTTTAAACCCTTCACTATTAACTACTTTTTCTATTTCCTTCAAAGTAGCAAAAGTTAAAAGATTATTGATTTTTTTCCCAAAAAGTTCTTGGTAAAAGATAACTAATCTTATTAAATAATTAGCATAAGAACGAGCTTTACCACTTTTGTTACTTTTAGACCGACCTGAATGTTTAGTTAGATTATCAGCGTATTGTTGAAAATAAGCATAACCATTCTTATGGATCTCTTTTGTTTTTAAAAACAAAGAATCTTTAGCGAATATTTTTCTAAAATTATATGACATTGTAACCACCTATTATTATTTTAATGATACAAATTAGCTTCTAATATATAGCATTATTTTTAGTCATTCTTTTTTGCCTTACTTTTGAGTGTCTCCCATCCTTAAAACAACTTTATTAGGATTGTCTCTCTAAACTGCTCATTTGCTTCATTAGAAGCATCAACCATTTGAGACTTAAGCATAATGACAGGTTTCATGTAAATTTAATGTTTTTCCGCCGCGTATTTTCTTCGGTATTCACTTAATAGAATTATATTCAGCATGTTGTCTACATCTGTATTACTTGATTGAACTCTTTCTACATTTTTATAATAATTTATCTTGAATGAAGCGGTCTAAAGCATGATATAACACTTTGTCTTTATATTCTTCGTACAGATTTTTATTTTCTAAATTAACAGTAGTTATAAATTCTCGCAAAAGATTGTCTTCATTTACGTTAAGGATTATCGAAATATCTTTTTCCCACGACTGTTCTGTTTCTTTTCTGACTGAAATTTTTAACTTTATATCCAATGGTACTTAGCACTATCATCAATTTCTACATCCAAGAGCTGAATTAAATCTTGATGAAAACTCTTTGCTCTAGCCTTTTTATCGAAATAATTAAACTTATTTGTGAATTTTACCCCCTTGATAATTCAATTTATTGTATTGTGTTACGGCACCAATATCTCTATAAACCTTTACGTATTGCTCTGATCTATTTTCTTTATATCGCACCTAATCCTACAGACTACACGATATAAATCGGTTATACTTCACCGAAAAAAGTGTGCCTACAAAGTGCATTTCAATAAAATAACTAATTCCAACACTGAATCTCAGCAGCAACAATATACGTTATTCAAAAAACTCTTCAACCTGTTGATACATATACGAAGAATTCAGCCAAAATGCTTGTTTAGTCATATAATAATCTGTAAGCACATCAGTCATGCTTGCTGGTCTATTAATCCAATTAGCAGCAGCAGGCAGCCTCAAAGCATGGTTATTATTTTTATACGATGAAACCTGTGCATCTGGTCGAGTGTGTAAGATTGTATTGTCTTTTATAGCTGGAAGGTTATTTTCAACCCTATATCCCTTTTTACTATTATCTGGAGAATACTTAAGCGTAACTCCCTCTTTGAGTATATCAATTGTTTTTCTCCAAGTTTCATATACTAACCCATTTAAATCACTGTTAGGCATACTCCAAAATTTTACACCTTTAAAAATTTCTTCATTAGGTGTTTCTTCAAAAATGACAAGCAGGAATCTAGAACTTGATAGATATTCATGTAAACCCGATTCTTCCCAGTTTTCTTCAACTATTTCTTGAAAGTCAAAGAAGTTTTGTAGCTTAAACGGTTCCGTCGTTTTTCTTTTATGATATGGATTATTCATTTGATTGGAACGCACGGTCACTACTTTCATTGAAATTCCTGCTTTTCGAAATTCCTCCGTGCCCTCTATATTCGTTCGTAAATTAAGCATTTTTCGTGCCAATATGGGAGCGCTCGCCTTATCATTCTTTTTTGGGATTTCGACATTAAATATATTTCCTAATTTAGATTTTGACAGATTAATAAAAGGATCAAACAGTTCAATGATAATTTCTTCAAAGGTCTTTACTTTTAATTGTTCGATATCCTTTATTATTGGCTCAGGAGAATGGTAAGCTATACCCGCCTCCGCAACATGTGAGTATTCCTGATCTGTGTTGTCATAAGCAGCTTTGTATTTTCCACTCATTATTTTTCTAGCTAATTCAGTCATATAACTTCCCTTTAAGGTAAAGGAACGTCTATGTGCCTTAACGTCGCTGAATGGTTGATTCGTCATGTTTTCCTCTGTTTTAGCTCCCTTTGTTGTTGCTCCTAAATATTTTGTAAGGCCATCAGAAAGTTCTTCTGCTTTTCCCTCTTTAATTTTACTTACTATTAATTCCCAGTCTTGCTTGATTATTAGTTTATCTTTTTCGGGAATATCATCTAAGTTAAAAAGTGTAGCAGCTTTAATATAAAATTCAGGAGCAGGAGTTTCCTTAGTAAATTCGTAATATATTAATTCCATTAAATTTGACTTTTCCAGAAATGAAGCATTTTCAAAATGCCTTTTATATTCATCATGGAAATCAAAGATATTGAGTACTAAACGTTCTTTCGCACTCCACCCATTTTTGGTTTCTCTAATCGGAGTAACTTTTAATTCGAGATTAAGATTTGGAAAGTCAGCTTCCTGTCGAGAGTTATTTGGAAGTCCAAACCAATCACTTTCAATGGAATTTCCAACCCATCCCTTGTTTTTCGGATTATAGTTAAGTACCGTTTCAGGATTTACGATTTCTTTTACTTTTTTATTTACAGCCTTTTTTGCATGAGCATGCACTTCCTCAATACTATCCCATTTCTTGGCCATACAATCACTTCCTTAAAATTAATCCACTATTGAATAAATTATATCAATAATTTAATCTTATTGCCTTTCTCGAATGAGTAAAAACACAAATATATGATAGTTAGTCATGTTATTCTACTAGCTATAACTAATAAACTCTGTTTCAAGCATTTATTATAGTTTGTATAATAAAATTTAAAAGTAGAGCAGTAGGTTGAAAATCTTTACATTAAATTTAGCATGTAAAAATAAAAGGAATCTCCATCAGGAAATCCCTCTAAACTTTATACTTATAGACTATCTAAACCAGGAAACAATTCTAATTGAACATCATCATCTTGTATCCTTTTTTCAATTTCTTCTATCCTTTGACCCATTATCTTGATTAGACCCACCACAAGGGCATTTCCCATACAAAAGTATCTCATTCTATCAGCTAAATCAGCTGTCCAGTCATCTGGAAAACCATTTAATCTTTCACATTCAACAGGAGTGAGAAATCTCTTTTTATTATTTACTTCAATAATGTGAGAACTTCTATTAACGGTACCTTCGCTTGTTAACATCGTTCTACCTGGCTTGTCCAAGCTATCGGTTACAGACATACCACCTTCAGTGAAAAAGTATTTGTGGCCATCTTTGGAAACTCTTTTAACTTTTTTTGCTCCTCTTAGATATTCAAATTTTTCTTCAGCTTCAGGTTTTAAGTAATATTTACAATCAACCTCTGATTCATCAAGCTTTATTTCTCTCAAAGTAATAGCTTCTTTTTCTACCGGAATTGGTTGCGCTGTATAAACTTCTCCATATCTCATAATTCCAGCAGTATGAAAATTAAAGGAGAATTCGTCGGATATCTGGACTAAATCATCCGGTAATGTCGTAGTATTGACCCTTTTTTTAAATGAATCGTTTTGAACTGGAAAGGACGGTGCAAAAAAACCCTCCTCAAACACAATTTTCTCCTCCGTTATATTCCTCTGTGATTGTTCAAATAATATATCATTTTTATATGCGAAAATAAACGCCCTTCTTCTTCTTTGCGGCAAACCGTAGTCCGCAGCATTTATGACTCTCCATTCAACACTATAATTCAAATGTTGAAATGTGGCTAACATTACAGCGAAATCTCGTCCTCTTTGATTTGAAGGTGATTTTAAAAGTCTATCAACATTCTCCAATAAAACGTATTTTGGTTGGGTACTTTCTATAGCTCTAGTTATTTCCCAAAAGAGTACACCTTTTTTACCTTGAATTCCCTTCTCTCCCGACAACGAACGTGCTACAGAATAATCCTGACAAGGAAATCCACCTACAATTAAATCCGGGTTTACTCTTTGAAATTCTTCTTCACTTATTTCCGCAATATCCTCATTAACATGGATACCACTATTAAAGTTTTTCGTATAACAATCAAAAGCATGCTGAACCTTTCTGGATGGTTCCCATTGATTAGCCCAAACGGTTTGAAATAAGTCAGAATTCGCATCTTCTAGGCCTAGTCTAAATCCGCCTACACCTGCAAAAAGTTCCATCACTCGTATATTATTTTCAACCAAATGCGAACGCCCCTTCGTTTTACTCTATTATATCTTAAACCCATATAAAGATCAAGGTATTTATTTTGTATGTGTAAATTAAAATTATACCATAAAAATGCTAGGTGTTAGAAAAATATATTTGAAAATCAATAATTGCAATCTTTCACTTTAAATGCATACTACTTTTCCGTATTATATATATAAATTCAAGTCAAAAATAAATAAAAATACTTTCTCAGAAAAAGCTTTGCCTGAGATTTTAATTATAAATTATAAAAAAATACATCTTAGGTATTACAAATGGGAAAAAGAGTTGTGAGTATTCATACAGAAACCCTCTTTATCCCACCCTTATAAATAGCAACCACCCAACTTTTAAGTGGTTGCCATCCATAATAAAGTCCTATTTCCTCTCCAGCCCATCCATCGGCGGAACATTAACGACATGATAAGTCGGTGTTCCTAACTTACCATCTGTCTGAGCAAATTGTCCAATCACTAAACATTGTCCCTTTTTCAACATTCTTAGTTCATCAGGACTTGCCTCACCTATTCTATTTGAGATAACACGTATCTCTGTTTCGACTGGATTAAAGTATACCTTCGTTCCAGCATTATCAATAATAGATAGTTCACTTTTTGTAAAGTTATTAAATGTTTGTGTGGCAAACCAAGCAGACCAGCCAAATTTTCTTCCTTCTCTTAGGATTTTGGCGGAAGGTGAACCGTCAGAGAAGTCAAGATTTTGTGCCTCATCTAGAATAACAGGAATAACTTGGTCTTTTGTTCGGTCTTGTGTATAGTACCACAGATCCCATAAGATAAATTCAGCTAAAAGTCTCTTGATTTCATCCTGATCATATCCTGCTAATTGAATAATCATTACGTTTCCACCAGGAGCGAAGTATTCATCCCACTGACTTTCAACCTCATAATCAAATGGATCAATATGGACAAATTGCATCAATCTACTACTAATAGACATAACAACCTGATTACTATAGTTTTCTAAAGTCTCTAACTCCTCTAACAATAGCTCCATAGTCATTTTATTACCGTATTTTTCAATTCCACGTTTTGTAGCATCATACAACGCTGCCTTTTGTTGAGGTCCAAACGTTCGATAAACAGAAGCAAATACATCCACAACTCTACGTGCAGCTTCCGCAGGTTTTTCTTCAAAAGTAATGCCTGAAACTTCCTTTTCCCTTAATAAGAAAGGATTTAAAGGAAAACCTTCATTATAAACAATACGTTCTTTAAGTTTAGATCCCATTTTCTCAACAAATACCGGGTCTAATTGTCCAGGAGTATAACTGCTTGAATAATCAATTACTACTGATGATTGATTGGTTTTAGCTAAATCGTGTAGTAATGCTTGTATAAAGTATGTTTTTCCTTGACCAGAGCGACCACCAATAACTAGATGTCGATTCGACAAGCTGCTATGATTAAACTCCCAATGAACAGGCATGTTATTCGTGACACCTATTAATGGACGTACTTCGCTTTGTTCGTAATCTATTAACAGTTCTCCGTCCTTTCCATCTTCAACTACAGGTGTTTTATTTTCCTCCTGTGATTTCCGTTCAGGTAATTCCGAGGGCTCCTCAGAATAGGATGTAGTATCTTTGGCGTTCTTATCAGGAATTGGTTCTTTATCAACTACGCGTTTACTTATTTCTATTGAGTCATCTAGATTTTGATCTTTTTGCTCAGGTGTTGATTTCACTTCTATTCTTTCATTTGTCAATTGATTCTCAAGGTCTGATACTGGTAATGGTAACGTTTTGTAACCATATTGTTCCGGATACTCTAAAATAATAACCCCTTGACTACGTTCACGAGTTGGCATACTTATATTTTTTCCAAAAGAAATAATTAAGCCAGAGCCAAAATCAGCTTGTAGAGAATCAATAATTTGAAAATTATCATTTAACAATTTATCAATAACAGATGATTCTAATTTATAATTTCGTTCAGGCCATATCCAGTTTTGGTCCATTTTCGCTAGGTTATTAATAAATAAACGAATGAAGAAGTTTCTTAAAAATTTCGCATCAAATGATGAGTTATCTAATAAATGTTCATTTAAACGTCTCTTAAGCTCATGAACTTGTTTGATTCCTTTATCAATGACACTTGTTGAGTTACTACCAATTTTCACCTCAATGGGATACATATGAACATATAATTCATCTTCCACCTGTTCTAATCCAATCATCAGCAAATCATCACTACAATTTCCAGTAGCACCAATTGTTTTCCCAGAGAAAAGCCCATCTTTTCTACTTAACTTCACACTGCCAGTCACACGCACTATTTCTTCCATGGACAATGGCACCCATAGAATATCCGGCTTATCAAAAAAGTTTAATGCAAGTTTTATCGCAGATACGATACTCATCTTTTCCCGTTTATCGTGCGCTCTATTTTGAACCGCTCGTAGCAACCATTCCCCATTAAACGTATTAAAAGTACGTATAATGCTTTTTATTTGTTCATCATCCGCCTTAACATTTTGTGATTTCAAGAATTCATCAATTACGTAATGATATTGGTCTGTTTTATCCGTTACTGTAATCGCATCATAGTAACTAGAAGGAGAATACTGATCGCTATAATGGACAACAACTAGGTTTTTTGAAGTGTTTTGGAAAAATTCTAAGTCTACTACAGGATCAATAAATGTCAGCCAGTTTGACTGCTCATATAACGTATCCAGGTAGCCCTGATCTTCTTTATCTGAATGAATAGCAATTGCGCTATTTTTTTGATAGGGATCCTGACCTTTATTTCTCATGTTCATAGCCAACTCATTTATTTTTGTTGCGAAATGAGTAAGAAGGGTTCGTGTATATTCACTTTCTCCAATACCAAACCCTACGCGATAGCCTTGATTCTCTTCCTTTTTAAAGACATTTGTTGTGAAAAGACCATTTAAATTAAGACTGCTTGGCATTTCGGTCACTACTTGCCTGACAACACGTTCTGCACCTTTCATTTTATAGAACGTAATATGTGCATATTTAACGACATCATCATTATTTCGTTTCGTATAGTGAAGTACACTTTGAATAGCGCGTAATACATCATTCTCCGGAATTTCTTTTACATCAAAGTTAAAATTAAACCTGTCCTTGAGTTCTGAAGCTTCTGATGCATTATTAAAAATATCGAATGCACTAGTTTTATCAGTATGATGACTATAAGTTGTTATTTCTATATTGCGTATTCCTGACAAACTATTCTTTTGTTTTATCTCGGATTTAATCCAGTCAATAATTCCCCGTAGAATCTCTATGTCGTTTGGAATATGAATAACATTCAATAGTATAGGTACAGTATCATTGATTTGGAAAAGATTATCATAATGGTTTGTAAATTGATCAAGTTTTTCTTGTATAACTTTTGCTAAATATAAATTTGTTTCACCTACTGTGACGCTTTGTTGAGGTAAATAAGTGTGCCATTCCGGTAATGGATGATCTGTTGTCGGTTTATATAGATCACCCTTTTGATCCACTAAATAAGGTAGGGTAAACGCTGCATTTAACCGTTGTAAAATATTAGGGTCGATTGTTTCTCCTTCAGATTCTTTATTTAGTTCTAATTGATATACTACATTTAGTGGAGAGAACGGAGTCATGTAAATTCTATGATTTTCCCGAATTGTCCCTAGATAAAATAAAGATTTCTGTTTTGCAGTCATAACCTGATTTTCTTCAATAGCCTCAATTTCTTCTATATAAGCCATAATATATGCCTCAGCTTTTTCTCGAACATCATCAGAATAGTATAGTAAAGATGGAATCGAACCTGTTTCAGAAACAGATTGTAAAAAGCTATCATAAGCATCTTCAAGATTATTTGTTAGAACACATTCTTCAGGAATTAATTGTTCGTATGAAAGAGAAGCTTGACGTAGCCCCTTTTCCAACCACTCAAATTCCATCCTAAAAAAGGGTCGATCTTTTTCATAGGTAGAATATGGCAAATGATCAATTTCTACACGACCAAGATTTTCATCAATATAAAAAGAGCTTTGCTTCATTCGTTTTAATTCCCATAGTTTTTTAGAGGTTATTGGAATTCGCTTCAACTTTTCATCTTTTATTTCAATAGGGAGCTCGTTTTCACCATTTTTTAAAATAAAACGTAAACTAGTCTCTCCTTCTTCTAATATTCCTGATTCAAAAGAAACTTCAGCACCTTTGTTAATTTCAATGACTTGTTGATTAGAAGTTAATTCAATGAAATCCTTCGTTTCTTCTCCTAGCATTAAAGTACTATTATCTAGGGTAAACTGAATAGCTTGTTGTCGTTTTGGACTAGTTTTCACAAGATAAGAATCACTTTGATGCTTAAAGATATCTTGTTGCCATCCTATAACAGCAATATTAAATACAAAGTTACTTTTTCCTGCATTTTCATGTTTATACGTAACACGTTGAAAAGTTGAACCAATTTTTTCCAATTTAATGGTTGTTACCAATGAATGACCTTTACTAAGAGTAGTTTTCGTACTGGTTGCATTTAAAAATTGTTTTGATGTGTGCCTGTCAAACGGAAGCGTGACTTGAACTTCTTCTCCTGCTTGATAATTTGGGTAGAATATAATGATGTTCCAATTTTTTTGACCAGCCGCTGTCATCGCTTTAGGGCGTTGCCAGTAATCTAGTCGCACATTCTTTCCTGTGTCATTTTTATCTTTCAAATACACTTTCACTTTCTCTTGTGTAAAAGTGATATCTTGAGTTGCTTTTACCTTTTCCTCCCACTTTTGTATCTTTTCAAAGTCAATCGTATACCAGTGATCTTCTTTTAACATTTCTCCGCCATTATCAAATCTTTCAACAAGCTGTTCTTCCGCATTACCTAAAGAACGCATACTATCAATTTCTTCATGTTGCATATTGTTTTTTGATAACCGATTACCTATCTTTCCTTGTAAGGTATTCCAGTCTCTCGATTCATACGGAAAACTATCACGTTCTCTTATCATTTCATTCAAGTTTTCATCAGGAAAGTAATGTAAACTGAAGTAATCCGTCTGTGACATTTCACTTTTATTTAAAATCGCCAAAATATCTTCAAAATCAAGGAATGAAGCATTTTCAATTTCATACTCTGATAAACGGTTTTTTAAATAATGACGAATGATTTCTTTTTCACTTGAAGGTATAGAACTCTGTTGAACCATTTCATCAAGATTTCCTACTAATTCTCTTACATGAAGCGGAAATCCTTCACTTGTAATATCGATACTTCCGCCTCGAATGGAGTCATTTAAGGTATTACTTATAAATAATAATGATGTGTTTTTCCATTGACCTTTTTGTTCACTCACTTCATTACGTAACGTTACTAAAAAATCGATTGTCGTATTTGAATCTGTAGTCGCTATGACATAAGTCATGCTACCAAATGTGAAAGCAATTGTTTCATATATTTCTAAACCTTCGCGATGCTGATAAGGGAATACTTCACTCTCATTACGTTCTCTGAGTACATTATATAATTCTGTTACATGTTCGCTCGACGGAAGATGTAAATAATAACGATTGGATTTTTCTTTTTCAGATTCTTGTTCAAAAAATGCTACAAGTTGACTCCCAATATACTCATAAAATTGATTTGACATACTGCGCATCACCACTATCACTCTTTTTTTCCATATAGTTTAATTTATCCAAAACTTGAACAACCTCTTCTTTCGATAAATAATCAAGCCAAATACCACGTTTCTCTAATTCAGTCCATAATTGATTTAATTCCATACGTTCCTTTCCTACCGAGACAGCAACTAACAACAATAACTGTTCACGAGTAAGTGACAATAAATTCCCTAATGATCCACCGTGTTTTCGGAAAAACTTTGAAAGTAATGCTTCAAATCCTTTTGGATATCTCGATTTAATTTCATTGGATACACCTTTTTTTAGTGCATTTAATGCATCCTTAAAAGCATCATCTAGCGTCTTATGTTCTTCATATTTTTCCACTTCTATCCCTTTACGAGTTTGATAAATTGTTTCCAAAAAAGTATAAATCGATTGTGTAAATTCCTTTTCTGCTTCTGGCCCCGCCTCTTGCAGTTTCTGTTTCAAGTCATGGTAAAACATATTATCTTTAGTTGTAAATGTATTGAATCCTAAAACATTTAAAGCGTGCTCATGTGCATAAAAATCTGAAATCTGTTCACGTAACAGCTTAAATCCTTCTTTATAAGATTGACGCCATTTAGCCGCTTTTTCCCAATGCAATATATAGTAAATAGGTATAAAGTTATTGGGGTGGAAATCGGCCAAATGATTCGTCTGTAATACAGTTTGCGATATAGCTACAATAGTATAATGTACAAAAAGTGTATCTATGTTTTCAAAAAAGAAAGCCTCATTTTTTGATAGCAACTCTAAATCCTTTAAAAACTGTTCTTTTAAGTCAGGAAAATGATTTCGATACAACTGTGCAGATGATTGCGTTCGTTTTTCCGTTACTTCTTTCGTTGCCGCAACGTAACTTAAAATATCGTTTATAATATGTGGACTGTCAATACGATTAATAATGTTTTTCACACATTCTTCATCTTCACGAATAAACGTGTCATAAAAGAAGTGAATATAATCAACCTCACCTTTTCGTTCATTTTTATCATCTACTAGGGGGACCTGTTCAAGTTGCTGTAAAGAATCTATATCCCCTTCATTTAATTGTTTTAATTGCACCTGAACAAAATAATTAAATAATTCTTCACTCTCTTCATTAGGAAAACCAATAATTTCAGGTAACTTTTCTTTAAAGTCATCATTTGCTTCTAGGTTTATGGGTAAATTATTAATTTTTCTAATAACCCCACCAACTACAGAAATGAATCCACGATCAAATTTTGCACGATCAGGTTCACGCGTCGGAAGAGGTAATACATAAGTTTTCTTCCTTCTGAAAAATTGATAGTTTTTCCCTAATGCTTTATTGATTTTTTCATAATCTAGTTTATATTCCACCTTCATGCACCTTCTCTACAAGAAACTTCGTCTTCTCAAAACGAGGCTGCCTTTTTACTTTTAACATACCTTTATCTTCTCCATGAACAATTAAAAGTTCTTTCGTTTTTTCTGCTGATTCTATTAATTGATCATGAAGTTCCGAAAATTGTAATGCATCTTGCAATTCCTCCCAGCTTGGACGGTATCCTTTAGAAATTTGTTTTAATAATATATATAATTGATAGTCCAGTTCAAATAAAAATATTTGGTCTTGTTGGCTAAAACCTAAACGAATAGACGGTGTAAATCGACTGATTTCTTCCGTGTTTACTGAACCGAAAATTGCATCATCAATTTCTGGTTCTATATGAATTTCAACGGCTAACCGAAACGTATCTGTTAACGAATTTATATAAATATAATTACTTTTCGGAGACCCTTTCCATTTGAAAACCACATCTCGGACTAAATCAAATAACTCTCCCAGTTCTCCGCCATATCCTCTGTAGTAAGAATATAAATACCACAAATATTCTCGATAAGATTCATCAGTAGGCTCTTTTTGCATTAGTTCATTGTGACGGATGAGTAATCTTATATACTCTTTTTGTTCATTATCAAATCTTTTTTCTATATTTCGCCATGCCCCAACGAATGCTTCCTCCCCAAGACAATCGTACACAAATTGTTGCGGAGAGACGGATAACACAAAATCACTGTTAAATCGATCCGTTTCTTTAGTACGAACTTTAACTGGATCAATCTGATGTAACGCCTCTAAAAGATCAGAACGTTCCGGATGAGCATACATTAAATTTGGTAGCATATCTTTCACATGAAACTCTGTCTCTAAAGAATCTATATCTAATGATACGGGTACAATGACTTCATATAAAAAGTTATAAAAAGTTCTTGTTGATATAAAAATCTTTTGTTTTACTATAGATTCAATTAACGACTGAACAATCGATTCTTGGACTGTTTTATTTTGTAAAAGACGATAATTTTCATGTGCAATTGTCTGATAACCATGCTCCATATCGAATTTCCAAGCATTATAAAATGGGTTATCATTTGTTGGTTTCGTTACCTTATCCATTAAGTCCATGAAAAAAGGAGATTCTGCTCCATTTTCTGTTAATAGATAAGGCTGTTCCTCCGCAAAATTAAGCATATGAAAACTACCTTGTGCTTCGACAGCAGTTTTTGCGCTTTCAAACACCCCACTCTGCTCTATAAAGTTACATAGATTCGTAAATCGTTCATTTTTTCTCTGTCGGGTGAAGAAATTATGTAAAACTCCAAGGTTTATTGCAATTACCGTGTGCTGTGCATTCTTTTGTTCCTGCTCATTATCAAAATGTTTCAAAATATATTCTAGTGTATCTAAAGAATTTTCTTGTGGATTAAATGATTCTGTTGAATCGTTGTGAATCATAACTCCTTCAATCAGTTCTGGCTTTTTTGACTTCATGTAAGCTAGAAGGTGACTTTTGCCATCACCAACACTTCCACATAATAAAATGAGTTGAGGATCTTTTTTTTGTTTGACGTCTTCTAAAACACTTTCAAAAGCTTGTTGAATAGGACGTTTCACATGCATATATTCTCGAAAGGAACCAAATGAATCTGCATGAACAACTGATTCTTGTGATGATGTACGTAATACATCTAATCTTGGTATAAACGTTTTATGTTGTTCATTATTTTCTTTTTCCATATGATATTCTGGTTTTTTAAGTTTTTCAGTAGTTGCTGCGCTTTCTAATTGAGATTCATCATTTTGATTCTTGAACTTTTCCTTATCCCGTTTCCAAATTGCTGCAATATCTAGCATATTATCAAGAGCTTTGTGAGCATCTTTCTCTTGCAAATTTCGTTTGAACTTTTCTTCGCTAATTTTACAAAAGGTTTGAGCAGCCTCATATTCATCTCGTGTACCGTTTAATTTTAAAAGAATCTCTTTCCAGCCTGATTTCAAGCTATCCATCCTAAAGTAAGCATCAGATAGCTTTTCAGTTTGGTGGTACTCAGATAAATCATTCATTCTATCAAGCGACAGTCTTAAAAAGATACCATCTAAAAAAGCGATAAATTTACTTGGATTGTCTTCTATGAAACGATTCACTTCATCATAAGAAAGGACTTGCCCTTTATTTTGATTCAAAACATTTAGTTCTTCCCACAATTGTTCCCTTTCTCTATCCATACCTTCATTTTCCTTAATATTAGTAGTAGCTATTTTATAATCAGATGATTCGTCTATAATAGAGCTAGGTGTTACGCCAACTGGTTCACTATGGACATGTTCTTCTTGATTTATATCCTTTATCTCAGTTTCTTTCTTTTCATTAGTTTGAAGTTTTTTAGACTCTACATTTTCAGGTTGTTCGTTTTTTAGAGACTGTCTTAATAATTCTTCAAGCTTTTGGAATCTGGTCGCCATTTCTTCTAAATCAGAGGATTCCTCTTTCTCAATGAGGGGATCAACATATTCTGGAACTTCTATCTCATAAGAATGGTATACTTCCACAAACCATTTAACAATAACATAGAGATACTCCCATGCCTTTAACGATTCTGAATACCGAAACTTCCTAGTATCATGGGCTGCTATATTACCTAATTTCCTGACCTCATGTAATGCATTTTTCACTTCGGTAGTGATTAAACCATTATGATCTAAATCTTGGATTCGTTCTATAATAGTTAAATACGATTCATTCGGCATACTTTCATAAATCATGACTTTTTCCATTAACGCTTCAATAAATGATCTACTATGAGTCAACATAGAACGTGGATTAGTGTAAATTGAATTTTCTAACTCGTATAGTGTGCGAGCAAACTCAGGTGCTACATCTTCTAAAAAACTGTAAAAATAACTCATCATAATTCTCCTTTTAGCAAGAGTGTTTAGATTCTTTACTTATATGTGAAACTGAAAAAATAGGAGTAAATTGAATGAACTTTAATTTAATTCTAAGAAAACCTTCTTTTAATTCAAGGAAACGTTTCTCTTTCAAGCATAACATTTTTTAGGCCGAACTGGCCTTCGCTATACATTTTTATGTGTACCTATGCTATAAATCGAAAAATATCTTACATATTATCAGAAAACAAATAATAAACTTACTACGGCCAGATGATTCAGTATAATACCAAATAAGAAGTCTATTGATACCTCACCGAGAATAAAAATATTTGAGACACCCTAATCTCATCATAACCATCCATGAAATAAATATAATCTACTATGATTATACCAAGCATTCGTCATGGAGAAAAAAAGAAACGTTCTCATCACTAAAATCCACCTTAGACAAACAGTGGGGAAACAAAGGAGAGAAATTGAGATTAATGAGGAATGGGTAAATAGAATTCCGAAATAAACTGTGCGCTAGTTAATTAGTTTGACTATCAAACAAATTAAGCACCCACACGTTCCCTAACTTAAGTAATTGAGTTATAATATAAATAATTATAAGTACGAAAAACAAGAGGAAGCAATAAGTATGGAAAATAAAACAGATATTTTATTTTCCAAACTGATAACGAAACACAAAAATAGATATCCGTTTAGAAAATGAAATCGTTTGGATGACACAAAATGCAATAGCAGAGTTATATCAAACCTCTCCAAAAATATTACCCTTCATATTAAAAACATCTATGATGAGGCAGAATTAAAAAAGTGTCAATTTGTAAGTTTTACTTACAAGTTGAAAATGAATAAAGATTCAAGAGAAGTCAAAAGAAAATCAAAACACTACAATCTCGAAATGATTCTTGCAATTACTAGTCAATTAAGTAGATCCGCATCATAAATATTGGTAAACCTCAAAAACCATTTACTTACATATGATGACTAATCAATAAACTCAGAGAAACCGTCTAAAACTTCGTCAACGTATAATCCGTTACAATTTTGCTAAATATCAATCTGGCACCATACCTTTAATATACAGTTTTTTGACAA
>Ga0079226_10001537_pt1 | contig 17722 bp, 18 predicted proteins | sample Poulit2014_FD_76345 | JGI IMG/M metagenome (GOLD analysis project Ga0079226, IMG submission 76345) | Agricultural soil microbial communities from Georgia to study Nitrogen management - Poultry litter 2014 | ecosystem: Environmental > Terrestrial > Soil > Agricultural land | place: USA: Georgia...
CAAAAATTGAAACACAGGAAAAACCTACTAAACAAGGTTTTTTCAGCCGTTTAGTACAAGGACTGGTGAAAACCAAACAAAATATCGGTGCCGGTTTTCGTTCTCTTTTTTCAGGTAAAAAAATCGATGATGATCTGTTTGAAGAGTTAGAAGAACAGTTGTTAATTGCCGATATTGGCGTGCCAACCACTAATAAAATTATTAAAAATCTAACAGAACACGCCAGCCGTAAGCAGTTAAAAGAGGCGGAATTACTCTATCAACAATTAAAGGTCGAATTAGCAACTATTTTGAAACCGAATGAACAACCTTTAGTGCTAACCGATAAAAAACCTTTTGTTATTTTGATGGTTGGCGTAAACGGTGTCGGTAAAACCACTACCATTGGTAAATTAGCAAAACAGTTCCAACAGCAAGGTAAATCCGTTATGTTAGCTGCCGGTGATACCTTCCGTGCGGCGGCGGTAGAACAGTTACAAGTTTGGGGTGAACGCAATCATATTCCGGTTATTGCTCAAGCAACCGGCGCAGATTCCGCTTCAGTATTATTTGATGCAATGCAATCTGCAACCGCGAAAGGCGTGGATATTCTGATTGCCGACACCGCCGGTCGTTTGCAAAATAAGAATAATTTGATGGATGAACTAAGAAAAATCGTGCGTGTAATGAAAAAATATGATGAAAGTGCACCGCACGAAATTATGTTGACATTGGATGCCGGCACCGGTCAAAACGCGATTAGCCAGATGAAATTATTTAATGAAGCAGTCGGTATCACAGGAATTACATTAACCAAATTGGACGGCACAGCAAAAGGCGGTGTCATTTTTGCACTGGCAGATCAATTTAATGTACCTATTCGTTATATCGGCGTGGGTGAAAAAATTGATGATTTACGCCCATTTAATAGCGAAGAGTTTATTGAAGCACTGTTTACATCGGATAAAGAGGTTTAAGGAACAGTTATGATTCGGTTTTCAGATGTCAGTAAAGTTTATAGTGGCGGAAACAAACCCGCTTTACAAGGAATCAGTTTTCATTTACCTGTTGGCAGTATGACCTATATCACCGGTCATTCCGGTGCCGGTAAAAGCACGCTGTTAAAACTGATCCTCGGTATTGAACGTGCCAATGGCGGTAATATTTGGTTCAACAATCACGATATTACCCGTTTACCTGCATCTGAAATGCCTTATTTACGCCGCCAAATAGGAATGGTACATCAGGATTATCGTCTACTCACTAATTACACAGTGTTGGATAATGTCGGTTTACCACTAGTAATTAATGGAATGCACCCTAATGAAGTAAAAAGACGTGCTTCGGCGGCTCTAGATCGTGTAGGATTATTCCATCGTGCTGATTACTATCCACAACAACTTTCTGGTGGTGAACAGCAACGAGTCGATATTGCTCGTGCCATTGTAAATCGCCCACAACTTTTATTGGCAGATGAACCAACCGGAAATTTGGATAAAGAACTTTCATTAGATATTTTTCATCTTTTCGAACAATTGAACAGTATGGGCGTAACAGTGATTATTGCCACACACGATGTCAATATCATCACACAAAATCCAAAACCGACCATCGTTTTAGAACAAGGGCATTTAAAACAGTTTATTTGTTAATGGGATTATTATGAACCAACGTCATCTCAACGCTTCCATATTCTTGCAATTAAAAATTGTCTTCCAAATGGTATTTCGTGACTTATTAAAAAGAAAACTTGGTACTTTATTAACCGTTATTGTGATCGCCGTTTCATTAACTATTCCAGTAACGACTTATTTATTATGGAAAAATGTGGAATATACTATCGATAACTTCTATCCAGAATCAGAATTAGCAGTATATCTGAATAAAAATTTGAGTGAACAGGATACAGAACGCGTTGTTGAATCACTCAGAGCACAACAAGGTGTCGATTCACTCAATTATATTTCTCGCCAAAAAAGCCTTGAAGATTTTCGTCAATGGTCAGGATTTAATGAAGAACTATCTCTTTTAGATGACAATCCTTTACCAGCTGTAGTGATGATAAAACCAACAAATGAATATAAAAGCAGCGATAAAATGATGGAATTACGCACAGAACTAGCGAAAGTCAAAGGAGTGCAGGAAGTGCGCTTAGATGACGGCTGGATAGAAAAATTGGGTGCGATCTCCTATTTAGTTGCCAAAATTGCCGTTATTTGCTGTGTTTTAATGAGTTTAGCGGTGTTCTTAGTGATTGGAAACAGCGTACGCTCCGATATTTACAGCAGCCGCTCAAGCATTGAAGTAATGAAACTGCTTGGAGCCACCAACCATTTTATTCTTCGCCCGTTCCTCTGCACCGGTATCATTTACGGCGTGCTCGGCAGTATGCTCGCCACCATTTTCAGTTTTCTGCTCATCGCTTATTTCTCAACAGCGGTAAGCTATGTTGCTGATATTTTTGCGATCAAAATAGCATTAAACGGTTTAGCTCTCTCAGAAATTCTCTTTATGATCATTATTTGCGCCGCTATCGGTTATGCCGCAGCGTGGATCTCGGCAAACAAGCATATCAATGATTTTGAAAAGAAAAATTAATCTCTAAAGTCAAGTTTCATCCATCGTGAAACTTGACTATCTGATTTGACAAGAGTAACATTCCGCCCGATATTTTTTCTATGAGGACAAACACTTTGGACAGTCACAGTCGATACTGGTTTTACTATTACAACTAATCTTTTCGCCTCATAGCCTCTCTTGCTTATCGGCGAAAAGTCGGTAAGTATCAAACTTCCCATAAAATAAACTGGAATCTTTTTTATTTTGTTCATTGCGTTGTTCAAAACCCAACTGAGGGAGTAAGAACAGATGATTGGAGCATTTGCCTTAGATGACGCACGTTTAGTGCGAATTGACGAAAACAGCGATGCATTAAATGATGCAATTTGGATTGACCTATTAGAGCCGACCGCTGAAGAGCGTGAGATGTTACAACAAGGACTAGGTCAAAGTTTAGCCTCTTATCTCGAGCTGGAAGATATTGAGGCATCCGCACGTTTCTTTGAAGATGAAGACGGCTTACATTTACACTCTTTCTTTTATTGCGAAGATGAAGATGATTATGCCGATATCGCCACCGTTGCTTTTACCTTGCGTGACGGTCGTTTATTCTCACTCAGAGATCGTGAATTGCCGGCTTTCCGCCTTTATCGTATGCGCTCCCGTACCCAACGCTTACTTGAATGTAATGCCTACGAATTATTATTGGATCTGTTTGAAACTAAAATCGAGCAATTAGCGGATGTAATTGAAACAGTTTATGCCGATTTGGAAAAATTAAGCCGTATTATTCTGGAGGGAAAACAAGGTGAAGCGTTTGATCAGGCATTAGCCACATTGACTGAACAGGAAGATGTGAGTTCAAAAGTGCGTTTATGTTTGATGGATACGCAACGTGCATTGAGTTTTTTGGTACGTAAAACACGTTTGCCAGCCAGCCAGTTGGAACAAGCGCGCGAAGTGTTACGAGATATTGAATCACTACAACCTCATAACGAATCTTTGTTCCAAAAAGTGAACTTCTTAATGCAGGCGGCAATGGGTTTTATGAATATCGAACAGAACAGAATTATGAAGATCTTCTCTGTGGCATCCCTGATTTTCCTACCGCCAACATTGGTTTCTTCCACTTACGGTATGAACTTTGCCAATATGCCGGAATTAACTTGGAAATTCGGCTACCCATTCGCCTTAGTTTTAATGGCACTCGCCGCCTTATTCCCATTCCTTTATTTCAAACGGAAAGGGTGGTTGTAAGAAAAGTGCAGTATTCTGATACTGCATTTTTCACTCCATTAATGTCAAATCTATCGCACTCATAAAACAGCTGACTTTACATTCACCGCAGCCATTGCAGTGCGATAAATCAACCATAAGTTGTTTATTGCTATCAAGTCGGATCGCTTTTGTCGGGCAGCTTTGTATACAACTGTCGCACGCTTGTCCCTGTTGTTGTAAACATTCCGCTAAGAAGCGCGGTCTTAATTCAGTGTCTGCTTTAAATGCCGGATGCAATGCCTTTGTTGGACAAGCCTGTGCACAGAGTCCGCAAAAATCACAGGCGGCATAAATTATCGCTAAAGTCGCTTTTTGTTGTTCAATTTGGATTAACCCATATGGGCAAACTTGCGCACATTTACCACAGCCATCACAAAAAGCGGTAAACAGCTCCTCTTTTACAGCAAAAGGTGGGCGATTTTGTAATCGCCGCAACGATTGTTGTTGCGGTGATTGTTTGAAAAGACGGAAAAGCCCCCGTCTTGAGATATTATGATGCGACAAATATGCCGAATAATAGCGTTCGTCTTTTGTCATCATTGTCTAAAAATAGAGCGGCAATTTTGGAACGGCACATTTAATATTCATCTGCCATAACGATAAAGTCTGTTCCGCAATTAAGCCGACTCCTCGATAAAAAGGCGATTCCGTTTGTTTGGTGAGTAAACTTAAATAACGCCACACCCAAGTAAACAGATACTTCGCTAAATATTCATCCAGAATTTTCGGATTACTGTTGGCAATATAACCTGCCATCATTAACATCAAGCCGACCTGATCTTCCGGTTCTTCAGTGCCGACATTACAGCAGATATCATTTTTCAGCATAAATTTGCGTAGATCTATCAAGGGTTTGCCGAAGATGACAGCCTCTTCATCCAAATAAACGGTGCTCCAAGGCGGTGCCGGCAAAGCATTAGGCCCTATAAATTGTGCTTGGAATTGTTCCGGCAAATTATCACGTTGGCGTAACAACGCTACAATTTCATCCTCATTTTTGAGTGCTGGAAGCCAACCTTCTTGCCAATCCATATTATCCAATGCATCTAGAATAGGCTTTAAAACAGAGTGTCTTGGCTCGAAATATAATAACATTCCCATCCAATAACCGCTTGTTTTTACCCATTCTACAAACTTTTCTCGTTCCATCATTGTGTCTCCCACAGAAAGGGACTACGCCTAAATCCTTAGGCGTAGCCATCATTAACATCAAACTGCCATACCTACTGTCATATGCAGTCCATAAAAAATGATGCGACCTAACACTTCTCCACCGAACACCAATAATACCGCGAATAGTAATCCGGCTCTATGATTACTTTTACAAAGTAATAAATTTGCCAACACTAAGCACAATAAACGAATAATATTTAACCAAACATATTCCGGAACTAAATTAATCGCTTGTTGAACGGTGCTGTGAATGGAAGCTAAGGTAAAACTTTGGTAGATCACGACCGCAACTGATGCCACCATTGCCAAACCGAATAACCACGGCAATAGGCATAATGGACGAATAGGATGTAATAAAGCATATCCCAAAGCAGTTCCCATTAGCACAACGGTTAAATAAAATTGCCAAGAGGTGATGGCATTGTTCCAAGTTGGAACAGTATCAATATGATAAACATTGTTCATCATATACATAAATACCGCGCCGCTGATCACCATTACAACTAACCATATGCGTGATAAGCCACTAGGCATTTTTCCTATAATCGCGATTAACCAATAAAAACCGGCAATGGCAAAAAAGAGTGCACCACTGGCAATTTCATTGCTCAGCATTGATTCGCCGACACGATTAAGTGAATTAAACGCTCTTATCGGTGTTCCTAAATGCAGTATTGATGCAATAAAACCGATACCTAATAACACCAATGGTAAAAACATTAATTTATAAATTCGGCTCTTTTCGGTTTCCGCCTCTTTTTGCCAAAGGACATAAGCAAACACCCATAATGTTCCGACTGCCGCCTGTGCCAATACAGTAAAAAAGACCAAAGGCAATTCAAGTAATCCCGCATTCATCTTACACCTCCCTCGGATTTGCTAAAAAGCCGCTTGTATCGCCGCTTGGGCGTGCATTTTTATTCGGCTTGACCACCAAATTAGGTTTGGTTACTTCTGCCGGTGGTAACGGTGCGATCGAAGCCTGATTACCGTATTTTGCTCTAAGTTCTTCAATTGGAGCAAAATCTAACGCTCTTAATGGGCAGGCTTCCACACAAATCGGTTTCTGACCGGCTTTAATACGGGAATAACAACCGTCACATTTGGTCATATGTCCCTTTTTCGCATCATATTGAGGTGCATCATAAGGGCACGCCATATGGCAATAACGGCAGCCGATACACACTTCCTCATTGACAATCACAAAACCATCTTCATTTTTGTGCATTGCACCTGTCGGGCACACTTTAGTACAGGCCGGATTTTCACAATGGTTACAGGAAATAGAAAGGTAATAAGCAAATACATCCTGTTCAAATGTACCGTCTTCTTTGACTAACCAATTTCCGCCACAATATTCATAAATACGGCGGAAATTAACCTCTGTACCCAAATCTTTATAATCTTTACAGGCTAATTCACAAGTTTTGCAGCCTGTGCAACGTTCTGAATCAAAATAGAATCCATATTGTTCCATACTTTACTCCTTAAATTTTCTCAACCTGTACTAAGTTAGAATGTTGAGGATTTCCCTTAGCTAACGGTGATGGGCGTTGTGTAGTCAGTACGTTGATACAACCGGAATGATCCACTCTGTGATTATCCGGCGCATACCAAGCACCTTCTCCCAATGCAACGACTCCCGGAATAATTCTCGGAGTAACTTTTGCATTAATCTGAACTTCACCACGATCATTAAAAATACGGATACGATCACCGTCTTTAATGCCGCGCGCCTGTGCATCAATCGGATTAATCCACATTTCTTGCGGATTGGCTGCTTTTAATACATCAACATTACCGTAAGTTGAGTGAGTACGTGCTTTATAGTGGAAACCACTTAATTGCAACGGATATTTTTCCATTAGCGGATCACCATAATGTTCAAAACTGTCTACGTGAATCGGCAACGGATCAATCACATCCCCTTCTGCCAATTTCCACGTTTTTGCAATTTCCGCTAAACGGCTGGAGTAAATTTCGATTTTTCCTGATGGAGTTTGTAATGGATTTTTTTCTGGATCTTCACGGAAATCTTTATAAGCAACAAAGAAACCGTTCGGATCGACTTTTTTGAAGATTCCTTCTCTTCTGAACTGATCAAAGGTCGGCAATTCAGGCAAATTCGCTCTGGATTGTTCATACAAATGACGCAACCACTGTTCTTGAGTACGACCTTCCGTGAATTTTTCTTTTACGCCTAACTTTTCTGCTAAGCCGGTCATCATATCGTAGATATTTTTGCATTCAAACGCCGGTTTAACCGCCTGATCGGCGAAAATAACATAAGCCATATTAGATACAAACGCATCCAGACAAAAATCCATCTGTTCAGATGTTGTGCAGTCCGGCAAAAGAATATCGCTATATTTTGCGGTCGGTGTCATATGATTATCAATGGTTACAATCATTTCGCATTTTGACTCATCCTGCAAAATATCGTGGGTACGATTAACTTGAGCGTGCTGATTGATCAAACAGTTACTTGCATAGTTCCAAATAAATTTAATCGGTGCGGAAAGTTTTTCTACACCACGAATACCATCGGTTGTCGCTGTCATTTCCGGGCCACGCACAATGGCATCAGTCCACAAGAACATTGGAATACTGGCTTGAACCGGGTTTGTTAAAGTCGGCATTCTGACAAAAGGAATACTATAAGCACTCTCGCGCGCGCCGGTATTACCGCCATTAATCCCAACATTTCCGGTTAAAATCGGTAACATTGCGATCGCACGAGAAATAAGCTCACCATTGCTACGACGTTGCGGCCCCCAACCTTGAGAGATGAAAGCCGGTTTCGCACCTGCAATTTCTCTTGCCAATTTAATAATTCTATCTGCCGGAATACCTGTAATTTTTGATGCCCATTCCGGTGTTTTGACAATGCCGTCTTTTCCTTGTCCTAAAATATAGGCTTTATAATGCCCATTTTTCGGTGCAGATGCCGGCAATGTTTTCTCATCATAACCAACACAATATTTATCAAGGAACGGTTGATCCACCAAATCTTCGGTAATCATTACATACGCTAAAGCAGAAACTAATGCCGCATCAGTACCGGGACGAATTGGAATCCATTCATCTTCTTTTCCTACGGCGGTATCGTTATAACGTGGATCGATCACAATCAATTTCGCATTGGATTTTGCTTTTGCACGTTCAATACAATAGGTTAATCCGCCACCACTCATACGGGTTTCAGCCGGATTATTTCCGAATAAAACGATCAGTTTGGTGTTTTCAATATCCGCCATACCATTACCGGAAGCCCAACCGCCACCGTAAGTGTAATCCAAACCAACCGCAATTTGTGCGGTACTGTAATCACCGTAATGGTTAAGATAACCGCCAATACAGTTCATTAAACGTGCAATTAGGGTTGAGCCCGGTGGCCAAGATTTGGTAATGGTTCCCCCTAAAGTTCCGGTACCATAATTCAAATAAATTGACTCATTGCCATATTGTTTAATATTTTTTTGTAATGACTGAGCAATTTCTGTCAATGCTTCATCCCAGCTGATACGTTTAAATTTTCCTTCGCCACGTTTACCGACACGTTTCATTGGATATTTCAAACGATCCGGATTATACACACGACGACGCATTGAACGCCCACGTAAACAAGCCCTGACTTGATGATCCACATTATAAGTTTCAGTGCCGGTATTGTCGGTTTCAACATAGGTAATTTTGTTATCCTTCACGTGCATTCTTAACGCACAACGACTACCACAGTTGACGGTACAAGCACTCCAAACAATCTTTTCATCATTATTTACAGTATCGGTTAATGCTTTTTTCTCATCTGCTGCAATCGCTCTAAAAGGAATTGCTAATTCGGAAGAGGCTAAGATCGCCGCTAACTTTGAGGAGGATTTAAGAAAATTCCTTCTATTTACTTTAGGATTAATAATTGATTTATCCATATTCACTCCATTTTCAAAATATGTTTAAAAAAATAAACTTATTTTTATGTCACCTTTGAGGGGTAGCTATTATATGGAGTGTTTTCTGAACCAAGATAAAAAAAGAGAAAAAAGATGATATATATCAACTAATTATGATTAATGAGAATTATTGCCAACAAAAAACCGGCTATATTGCTATAGCCGGTTGTCATCGCTATTCAAAGATTATTTATTAGAAAGTTTATTAAATTCCTGTTTTGCTTTTTCTAACTGTTGTAGAAATGCCGGTTTCGTATGTAATGTTGCCACTACTGCACTCGCTACCACTCTTGCCGCATCAACATCGCTCTGCCAGTGATAACCGCAAATCACTCTGCTTTGTCCCATTTCATAGCCACGTTCGATAATTTCATTTTTACGTGCCGGATTAATTTCAGTTAAAACTAAAGCGGTTGCCCAACCGATAGCAGTATGACCGGAAGGATAAGAACCGTTTGTTGATAAGGTTTTCTCATCATCAGGTCGGCAAGTGCCTTCTTTAAAGAAGGCAAACGGACGAATTCTCATATAGCCTTTCTTTGCTGCTCTTGTTGAGAGATCGCCGGCATCTTCTCTAAAATTTTGTAGTAATTTATAAATTTCAGGGGTTTTTTGTTGAGAAATTTCTAAACCAAACGCTTCTGAAAATGCTTGTGGCACACCGTCAGCCGCAACATAAGCATCTTTATAAGCCTGTTTTCCCCTTTCTGTATTTCTTAGTAATTTTCCTTTCTCATATTGTGCTTTATCGTTTAAAAACTGAACACTGTCGACCGCAGGTGGCGGTGGTAAAAGTTTAAAACTATCAATGACTTCGCTACTTTTGAGAAAGTACAAATCAGGCTTGGTTGTAACATCATTATCCTGTGCAAAAGAAAGAGTTGATACTGAAAGCAGTAATGCAATTAATGAAAGTTTTTTCATTTTTTAATCCCCATAAATATAACAAACATATAATTTCACAATGCAACACATAAAATATGGTTTATGAATCAGCTCACTGTGGAAGAATTTTCCTTCTGCCAAATCAAACACTCTTCTCAACCGTAACTGGAAGATTTTAATCATTAATGTGTTGTTAATCACATCATAAAACTCACTCAAATTTATTCAATGGGAACGATACCAATTATTTTAATAATGTTAACCGGATCACATTTTTAATGATTTATAAAAACAAAAAACCGGCTATATCGCTATAACCGGTTTTTTCAATATTAAAAATTAGCGTTTATTTTTGACTAATTTTTCTGTGAGTTCATAAGCACGCAATTTCGCAAGTTCTCTGGAAAGTTTAGAAGCCATAAGCTCATAATTACCATCCTTATGCGCACTGCGAATATTTTCTTCTGCACGGCGTTTCGCTGCAAGGATACGTTCTTTATCAAGTTCTTCTCCTCGAATCGCAGTGTCCGCCAATACAATCACATTTCCTGGTTGCACTTCAAGAAAGCCACCGGATACATAAATAACCTCTTCTTTACCTTCTTTCATCACTTTTACGATGCCAGGTTTAATCGAAGTTAATAACGGAGTATGCCCGGCGAGAATACCTAACTCACCTTCGCTCCCTGTAACCTGAATACTTTCAACAACACCTGAAAATATTTTTTCTTCCGCACTTACAACTGTTAAGTTAAACGTTGCCATTAGTTATCTCCTTAGCGATTGTTTGCCTTAGGAGCAATTACATTTTTTTCGCTTTTTCTAATACTTCATCGATAGAACCAACCATATAGAACGCCTGTTCAGGAATATGGTCATATTCTCCGTTTAAAATACCTTTAAAGCCGCGAATTGTTTCTTTTAATGGCACATATTTACCCGGTGAACCGGTAAATACTTCAGCAACGAAGAACGGCTGTGATAAGAAACGTTCAATTTTACGTGCACGAGCCACCACTAATTTATCTTCTTCAGACAATTCATCCATACCAAGAATTGCGATAATATCTTTCAATTCTTTATAACGTTGTAAGATACCCTGTACGCCACGGGCAACATCATAATGTTCCTGTCCAACAACTTGCGGATCTAATTGACGTGAAGTTGAATCAAGCGGATCCACCGCAGGATAAATACCGAGTGAAGCGATTTGACGGCTTAATACAACGGTTGAATCCAAGTGAGCAAAGGTTGTTGCCGGAGATGGGTCAGTCAAGTCATCCGCCGGAACGTAAACCGCTTGTACGGAAGTGATTGATCCGGTTTTAGTTGAAGTAATACGTTCTTGTAAAACCCCCATTTCTTCCGCAAGAGTAGGTTGATAACCTACCGCTGACGGCATACGTCCTAACAATGCTGATACCTCTGTACCGGCAAGGGTATAACGATAAATATTATCGACGAAGAACAACACATCACGACCTTCATCACGGAATTTTTCAGCCATCGTCAAACCGGTTAACGCAACACGTAAACGGTTACCCGGTGGCTCATTCATTTGTCCGTAAACAAGTGATACTTTATCCAAAACGTTGGATTCCTGCATTTCGTGATAGAAGTCATTACCTTCACGAGTACGCTCACCTACCCCCGCGAATACAGAATAACCTGAGTGTTCAATCGCAATATTACGGATAAGTTCCATCATATTAACGGTTTTACCTACACCCGCACCACCGAACAAACCAACTTTACCCCCTTTCGCAAACGGGCAAACCAAGTCGATAACTTTGATACCGGTTTCCAACAATTCTGTACTGTTTGCTTGCTCTTCGTAACTTGGTGCAGCACGGTGAATTGACCAACGAGCTTTTTCGCCGATAGGACCACGTTCATCAATTGGCTCACCAAGTACATTCATAATACGACCTAATGTTTCTGTTCCGACCGGTACAGAAATTGGGCTGCCTGTATTAGTTACAGACAAGCCACGTTTTAATCCGTCTGAAGATCCCATTGCGATACAACGAACAACACCACCACCTAATTGTTGTTGCACTTCAAGCACAAGACCGGTTTCAACGTTTAATGCTTCATACACTTTTGGCACAGCATCTTGTGGAAACTCAACGTCAATGACGGCACCGATGATTTGTACAATTTTTCCAGTTGCCATTATCATTCCTCTAATCTACTTTAAATTGCAGCCGCACCAGCGACAATTTCATTTAATTCATTTGTGATGCTTGCTTGACGAGCTTTGTTATAAACAAGTTGTAATTCGTTAATCAAATTACCCGCATTGTCTGTTGCAGCTTTCATTGCAACCATTCTCGCCGCTTGCTCAGATGCTAAGTTTTCTACTGCTGCCTGATACACTTGAGATTCGATATAACGAATCAATAAACTATCAAGCAATACTTTCGGATCTGGCTCATAGATATAATCCCAAATACCTTTTTGTAAACGATCGTTTTCCATTGAAGGTAAAGGCAATAATCTTTCAAGGGTCGGTTTTTGCGACATTGTATTAATAAATTTATTAAATACGAGATAAACCGCATCAACCTCACCGTTTCTATAAGCATCCACCATCGTATTAACAGTACCAATCAACTCTTCCACAGAAGGGGTATCACCAATTCCTGAAGTTTGAGAAATCACTTTCGCAATTCCCAAAGATTGGAAGAAGTTAATTCCTTTAGCACCGATCAAACTTAGCTGAACACCGACACCCTTATCATTGAACGCTTTCATTTCATTCATAGCACGTTTAAACAGATTAATATTTAAACCGCCACATAATCCACGATCCGTTGAAACGATAATGTAACCAACATTCTTAATTTCTCTTTCAACCAAGAAAGGGTGTTTATATCCAATGCTACCTTTTGATACATGGCTAATTACGTAACGTATTGTGTCAGAATACGGACGTGAAGAAGACATGCGTTCTTGCGTTTTACGCATTTTGGAGGCAGCAACCATTTCCATCGCCTTAGTAATTTTCTGTGTACTCTGTACACTGGCGATTTTGGTTCTTATCTCTTTCGCACCTGCCATTTCATCTCTCCGTTACGTCTATGGTAATTACCAAGCACCGTTTTGTTTAAATGAGTCTAAAATTGCCTTTAAGGTATCTTTTACTGCATCATCATATTTACCAGTTTTGGTCAATTCTTGCATAAATTCTGCATAATTATTTTGTGCATATTCCAATAATGCAGATTCAAATGAACCAATACGGTCTAACTCAACATCATCCAAATAACCGAATTCAACAGCAAACAAGACTAAAGATTGTTGTGCCACAGTCATCGGTGAATATTGTTTTTGTTTCAACAATTCAGTAACTTTCTGTCCGTGAGAAAGTTGTTTACGGGTTGCATCATCCAAGTCGGAAGCAAATTGCGCAAACGCTGCCAATTCACGATATTGAGCCAATGCAGTACGAATACCGCCTGACAATTTCTTCATTGCTTTAGTTTGAGCAGCACCACCAACACGAGAAACGGAAATACCCGGGTTAACCGCCGGACGAATACCGGAGTTAAATAAGTTGGTTTCAAGGAAGATCTGACCATCGGTAATAGAAATTACGTTAGTCGGAACGAATGCTGAAACGTCACCCGCTTGAGTTTCGATAATAGGCAATGCAGTTAATGAACCTGTTTTACCTTTAACTTCACCATTAGTGAAACGTTCTACGAATTCGGCATTAACACGAGCCGCACGCTCTAATAAACGAGAGTGTAGATAGAAAACGTCACCAGGGAAGGCTTCACGTCCAGGCGGACGACGTAATAACAATGAAATTTGACGATATGCTACAGCTTGTTTTGATAAATCATCATAAACGATTAACGCATCTTCACCACGGTTACGGAAATATTCACCCATTGCACAACCAGCATATGGTGCAAGATATTGTAAAGCTGCAGATTCTGCCGCTGAAGCCACCACAACAATAGTGTTATCCAACGCACCATATTCTTCTAATTTACGTACGACGTTGGCAATTGTTGAAGCTTTTTGTCCGATAGCGACATAAACACATTTGATGCCTGAATCACGTTGATTGATGATTGCATCAATCGCCAATGCGGTTTTACCGGTTTGACGGTCACCGATAATTAACTCACGTTGACCACGACCGATTGGAATCATTGAGTCGACCGCTTTATAACCGGTTTGCACCGGCTGATCAACAGATTGACGATCAATAACGCCCGGCGCAATCACTTCAACCGGAGAGAAACCATCGTTTTCAATCTCACCTTTACCATCGATCGGCTGACCTAATGTATTAACCACACGGCCTAATAAACCACGACCGACCGGCACTTCCAAAATACGACCGGTACATTGTACTTCCATACCTTCAGCCAAGTCGGCATAAGGCCCCATTACTACCGCACCAACTGAATCTCTTTCCAAGTTCAGTGCAATAGCATAACGATTATCAGGTAATGCAATCATTTCCCCTTGCATTACTTCTGTTAAACCATGAATGCGGATAATTCCATCACTCACGGAAACGATTGTACCAGTATTGCGTGCTTCGCTAACGACTTCAAACTGGGCAATACGTTTTTTAATCAGTTCACTAATTTCTGTAGAATTTAGTTGCATCTTTTTTTCCTCTTACAATTGCAACTCATTAGCTAAACGAGCAATTTGACCACGACTACTTCCATCAATGACAAACTCATCGGTACGAATAACTGCTCCCGCAATTAAAGTACTGTCCACATTGCAATTTAATTTAACTTTACGAGCAAGCCTTTTTTCCATCGCAGCAATAATATTCTTTTGTTGCTTATCACTTAATGGAAAAGCGGAGGTAACATAAACTTCTGTGATTGACTTATAGTCATCCACATACTCTTTAAACTGTGCCAACACGGCCGGCAAAACTTGTAGACGTTTATTTTCAGCCATAATACGGATAAAGTTTTCACCGTATTTATCCAACTGATCACCGCAAATTTTAATCACTATATCGGCAATTTTATTTGCTGATAAATCGCTGACTAATAAATTTTGCATTCTATCATCAGTAACTACAGCTGCCGCAAAACCTAACATTGTTTGCCACTGAGCTAATTGATCGTGTTCAATCGCAAAATCAAAAGCCGCTTTCGCATAAGGACGAGCTACTGTAGTAAATTCTGACATAGCTTACCTTCCTTATAACTCAGCCACGAGTTTATCGATAATGTCGTTATTAGCGGCTTCATCGACATTGCGGGCAACAATTTTTTCAGCACCGGCTACCGCTAAAGAAGCCACTTTAGCTCGTAACTCTTCCTGAACACGTTTACGTTCAGCTTCAATTTGAGCATAACCTTGTTCCACGATTTTCGCTTTCAAAGTTTCTGCTTCATTTTGAACTTCAGCTAAAATTTCATTACGGCGACGATTCGCAGCATCAATAATAGATTGAGCCTGTGTCTTTGCCGCATTCACTTCTTTTTCAATCAGTGCCTGTGTATCCGCTTGTTCTTTTTTCGCTACTTCAGCCGCAGCCAATGCATTTGCAATTTGTGATTGACGCTCTTCGATAGCTTTAATAATCGGTGGCCAAACATATTTCACGCAAAACCATACAAAGATGATAAAAGCTATTGTTTGTCCAATTAATGTTGCGTTGATATTCACAACGGACCTCCTATTGAAGTTGGTTGATTTACTCTATTAAAGAGTAACCCGTTATGTATTAACCTAACAATGAAACGAATGGGTTTGCAAACGCAAAGTATAAACCGATACCTACTGCAATCATCGCAATCGCATCAAGCAAACCAGCAACGATAAACATTTTTGTCAATAAAGAGTTTGCTAACTCTGGTTGACGAGCAGCTGATTCCAAGTATTTACCACCTAAGATACCGAAACCAATAGCGGTACCTAAAGCAGCAAAAGCGAACATGATAGATGCAGCGATAATTGTTGCACTAATTACAGTTTCCATATTTTTCTCCAGTTTGGTTAAAGATAACAGCAAAATGCTGAGGTTAAAAAAATCAATTAATGTTCCGATTTATTGTAAGCAATACTTAAATAAACCACGGTAAGCATCATAAAGATAAATGCTTGTAATGTAACGACCAAAATGTGGAAGATTGCCCAAATAATCTGCAATGGAATACCCATTGTGGCAACAACCATATTGGCGGAATACATCACAGCAATCAAAATGAAGATCAATTCACCCGCATACATATTACCGAAAAGACGAAGTGATAAAGATACTGGTTTAGAAAGTAAGGTTACAGATTCAAGAATAAGGTTAACAGGAATCAATGCCCAATGATTAAACGGATGCATTGTATATTCTTTAACAAATCCGCTTACCCCTTTAGATTTCACGGTGTAGAAAATAATCAGTACAAACACACCCAAAGCCAATGAGAAAGTGAGGTTCATATCGGTGGTTGGCACTGCACGTAAATGAATTTCATCATTGCCGGACAAAATAGCAGCCAGTTTCGGCAGATAATCGACCGGAATAAGGTCGATGGTATTCATCAAAAATACCCAAACAAAAATACTTAATGCTAACGGTGCAACAACATTACGGCTACCGTGGAAGTTTTCGGTCACAACGCCGTTGATCCACTCAACCAAAATCTCAACCGCTGCTTGTAGTTTTGTTGGTTTACCGGTTGTTACTTTTTGTGCTACACGATAGAACAGATACAAAAAAGCAACACCGCAAATAATAGAAAATAAAAGAGTATCGAAATGGAATGACCAAAAACCCTCACCGGCTTTAAGGTTGCCTAAGTGGTGGTTAATATATTCCATAGAAGTAAGAGATGAACCTTCTGCAGACATATTTGTTCCTACTGATTGTTAAGATGCTAGTTTATTACCTTGTTACTGTTTCTTAAACGAAATAACAAGAGATTATTCAAGAAGATTACGCCCAAGTAACCACCGAATAATCCTAATGGAGACACTGTTTTGTCAAAGACAAACAACATCACGAAAAACAAAATAGTTATACAAATTTTAAAAATTTCAGCCTGATATAACACTTTAACCTTATTTATTTGCGCTGTTTTTAACCCTTTAAAAATCAGAAACCCAACAAACAGAATCTGCGGAATCCAACCAATCAAAGCACCAATTAAATAAGAAAAGGCGTAATTCGGCTTTAAAAAATATAATCCAATAAAAACGACAGCAATAATGATTGCCATCGTTAAAAATACTTTTTTATAGAGCGTTTTTGTATGATTGATCCAAAAAGACATCGTTTAGATTTTGCCCATAAAACACAAGGGATTACACCCGTTTACGCACTTCCCAATTATACGAGGACTATGATTTTATGCAATCGATTTAATACTATAAAAGTGTTACGCAGTTAACATTTTTGATAAAAAATTTAACTTTTTGATTGCCTTTTTGCATAAAATCTCTTTTTGTTAAAATTATGCAATACCTTTTATTTTGACCAAATGCCGTTCACCCACTAATTCCGGCACGTCTAACGTAACAACATCAATCACTTGAAAGTCATTACTTATCATTTTGACTTCTTCCGTTTGATATTGCCCTTTTAACGCATAAAAAACGCCATTTTCATTCGGTAAATGCCGGCACCATTGCGTCATATCGGCTAAAGAAGCAAAAGCACGACTTAATACCCCATCAAATTTTTGCTCCGGTTGATACTCCTCAACACGGCTTAAAACAGGTTCAACATTTGTTAAACCCAATTCTCTGACTGCATTACGAATAAAACTGATGCGTTTACCTAAACTGTCCAGTAGATAGAATGTTTTATCCGGATTAGCAATCGCCAACGGCAAGCCGGGCAATCCCGGCCCGGTACCGACATCAATAAAACGTTCGCCAACCAAATAACGACTTACCACCAAACTATC
>Ga0079226_10001538_pt1 | contig 17717 bp, 15 predicted proteins | sample Poulit2014_FD_76345 | JGI IMG/M metagenome (GOLD analysis project Ga0079226, IMG submission 76345) | Agricultural soil microbial communities from Georgia to study Nitrogen management - Poultry litter 2014 | ecosystem: Environmental > Terrestrial > Soil > Agricultural land | place: USA: Georgia...
TGATACCGTCCTTGGCCATAAATCAAACGATGACGCTCTATTAACGCTAGTGGAACGGAAGTACGTCATAAAATCGTGAAACGTATAGATAGCCAAACTGTTTCAGCTGTAACAAAGACATTAAACGAAATATTTACAGCCTATCCCAATGTACAACGAACGTTTAAAACGATTACGTCCGATAATGGTTCGGAATTCAGCGAGCTATCTGAACAAGGAAAAGAATGGAAAATTGACGTCTATTTCGCTCACCCCTATGCATCACGGGAACGTGGATCCAATGAGCGACATAATGGTCTCATACGTCGTTTTATTAAAAAGGGACAGCCTATTCATAGATATTCTGATGAACAGATTGATCGTGTTGCAGAATGGATGAATACACTCCCTAGAAAAATTTTGGACTACCTGATCCCAGAAAAGCCTTATATAGTGGTTTCACCAAGAGCGTTGCACTTATTATTGCAATTTAAGTATTAACAATTTTTAACAAAGAAATATATTAAAGAAGATTTTTTATAATAAAATGAATGAATGCCTACCTAGATTGTAAAATTAAGCGAGACATTAAAAAAGACAAATCATGATATACTCAATCTATAACCTACCAAAGTTAAGGAGAGTGTATCTGACAATATCCTACACGCATTTTATCAAAATAGGACTGGTATTCATAGAAAAATATCATGAGTTCGATTTTTTGACCGAGAGATTGTCGGAAAATTAAAGCGTGGTCACGAAGCTGTTTTCCGTGTTATTAGAAAGCTGGTTAAAGATGTTACAGTGGTCGAGGTCTATCTTCAATACAAAGCAAACAAAACTTTAAATGCAGTATTCGCTATAGAGATCAAAACTACCCAAACTATCAAGAAGGGTTTGGTCATATCGAAGGGAATACCATTGTTGGCAGCATCATAAAAGTGTCATCAGCACACTAGTTGAACGATTACAAAATGTATTATTGCCATTAAGCCGATTAGAAGATAGGTAGCCGACGTTGAAACAGCCCTTAACCAGTGTCTACATCCACTGTCGAAACATTTATTCAAATTGATTATCTGTGATTGTGGTAAGGAATTTTTAATAAAAAAACAAAAAGCAACAAATAAGATATCGATATTTATTTCGCTGCGGAGACACAGAATACTTAGGAAGTATCTTAATTACCAGACGACCCGTAGAGTGCTTCATAAATCATGTTTACAAAGATTTTTGATAAAAGTATGCTGTTTAGTGTAATTTGACAAAAAGTTTGGTGATAAAATATACTAATTTAATTGAGTAATTTCTCTAAACCATGAATATCCTCTGTTTCATGTAATAAAGAGGAGGTTTTTTTCTAATTTGTTTATATAATCTTTATAGTTATCTAAGGTTATTTATGTAAAAAACAGCAGTTCCATCATGTCTTTTTCCTCCAAGAAAGAGCTAATATTAATTATATTAAGTGTAAGTATAGTGTTCATATTCATCATTTTCAGTCACTCTATTCTGGTGTAAAAAGGAACTCAATAAACATGTTGAGTTCCTTTTTACACTAAATTATTTAAAGTATGTGATTACGGCCACTAGAATTTACCACTTGTGACATGTTTCTTACCATGGTTTGCCAATGAAATTACCACGCATTGCCATCTTCTTTACCAGCATTAAATAAAATCTAGAGGAAAAGGCTTGCGATGATGAAGCTGATTTAGTTATGAAGTGTGAGGATAAGAATCACCATTAGTAAAGTATAAAACAAACCATTGGAACAAAATTCATTCCAATGGATGTTGATTTTAATTATATTTTTTATTTTCGAATCCCTGGTCCATAATCTCAATAGCCAAACAAACCTGTTCATAATGGTCTAAATATTGTTGTTTTACACTTGTTAGGGTTGTATTTTAATTTTATAATCCTTTTATGAAAAGTCATTGTTTATAATATTTGCCAGTTGAAAGTTATAATCTTCAAACTCAAATTTTATAATACAACCATTAGTTATTTTCATGTCCCAAGTTACCTTTTTTGATTTGCTCCAAAAATTAATAAAATGTCTACAAACCCCTCCATGCGTCATGACAAGTACCTTTCTTGCGTCCCTTAGCATTATTTTTCTAAAGGTCGTATTGATTCTATCTTCAAATTCATTTTGAGATTCTCCACCAAATTTAACAAAAAAATTTGAATAAGGAGGAGAAGGTTTTTCTTTTTCTTTTTTTCTTTCTAAATCTCCGAAATACTGTTCTTTTAAATTTTCTAGTTGTTTATAATGTGAATTAGTTATAATTTCCAAAGTGGTACGAGCTCTCTTCGATGGAGAACAATAAATTTCGTCAAAATTAATATTGTTTTTTTCAAAGTATTCAGCAGCAAATTTCGCTTGCTTTACTCCTACTTTTGTAAGAGGTGAGTCTGACCACCCTTGATTTAATTTTTTTAAATTAAACATTGTCTGACCATGTCTCATTATATACAAAGTCTTTTTCATAAATGTTATTCCTATACCCTTCTATTATTTATAATCATAATATTTAATAATTTAAAATGGCTATATTAATAAATATTTAAGACAGATCGCATTATTTGTATCGTAGTTTCTTCTAGCAATTTTGGAGTGTTTTTAATGGCTTCTGCAAGAGACATAGGCTTATTAATTATACTATTTACACTTATGACACCGTAATCATTAAGAAACTCGAACCCTTCCCCGAGAGCTCCTGCAATTACGATAGTAGGAATACCTTTTTTTATGGAAAATTGAGACACACCTAATGGAGTTTTTCCAAACTTTGTTTGCCTATCCACCTTACCTTCCCCTGTTATAACGTAATTTGCTTTATATAAATGTTTATTAAATTGAGTATAATCTAATATAACGTCAATTCCGCTTTTAACTTTCATTGGGAAAAAAGCCTGAAAGGCTCCAGTTATTCCCCCTCCTGCACCAGCACCAGACTTATTATGTAATTTTACTCCTGTGCATTCATAAATCAAACCCGCCCAATGCCTAAGGTTGAGGTCCAATAGCTCTAAATCTTTTTCTCCTCCCCCTTTTTGTTCCCCGAAAACAAATGAAGCACCATTGATGCCTACTAAAGGATTTGTCACGTCAGTAGCAATCGTAAAATTGCTTGTTTTAATACGTTTATCAAAATTAGAACTATCTATTTTAATTAAATCTTTTAAAAATTTTCCTCCTAAATCAATGTTATTATTACTTTTGTTTAGCAAGTTTATACCTAAAGCCTGTAACATTCCTGCTCCCCCATCATTTGTTCCTGATCCACCGATGCTTATAATAAAGGATTTGTAACCATCATCTAATGCTTTTGCTATTAACTCCCCTACTCCGTATGTTGTTGTATATAAGGGGTTTCGTTCATTTTCATGTAAAAGGTCTAATCCTGCAGACTTTGCCATTTCAATTACACATGTTTTATTATTTCCTAATACTCCATACGAAGCTTTAACTTTCTTGCCTAAAGGACCAGTTACTTCTGTATTTATAATCTCTCCCTCTGTAGAGGAAATTAGAGCCTCCATGGTACCTTCACCTCCATCTCCTAAAGGAAGAAGGACGGTATCTGCGCTTGGACACACCTTTTTTACTCCTTTTTTAATACAATTTGCAGCTTCCTTTGCCGTTAAGCTTCCTTTGAAAGAATCTGGAGCTATAATGACTTTGATAACAATTACCCCCTTTTTAAAGGAATTACAAGTTTTTAGTACAATACTAGTTTCAAACTTTAAATGAAAGTATAATATTCTTTATAATAATGGCGCTTTTCACTATTATTTATCCTGAAATAATTGGATCGATATGATATTATTTTCTTTCTTCATCCCAATGGTCTACTATACCTGCAGGGGAATAAACAAACATCATAATCATATTTTCATCTCCAATATTTACTAGCTCATGCGACACATTTGATTCAATATAAATTGCATCTCCTGCTTCTATGTTGTGTATATTATTATCTAATTCTATTTCTCCTTTTCCTTCTATGATATAGTAAACTTCTTCTTGAAAATGCTTATGTTTAGGAACTAATCCTCCCGGTTCTATAACTACATGACCTAAAGTGAAGTGTTCTGCTTTCACTGGGCTATCCGCACCAATCAATACTTTAGTTTTTCTTCCTGTTGGAAATATCATTTCATTGATATCTTTTAAATGTATTTTATTCATAGAAAATCTCCTCACCTTGCATTATTTGTGTGTTCACAAACATAAATATATTCTTCTGATTTTTATACAGATAAATTATCAACCTAATAGAATAGTTTTAAAATGAATGAAATAGCTACATGAAAGTTAAGAAATTTCATAAGCATAGTGGTAATACTTTTCACAACAAAGTTTATACCATGTTTATTATCTGATTACAGCTGACCAATTACACATATAAAGTATCCTAACTTTGTTTTTAATTTTTCCAATTTTGAAGAATATATAATCTAAGTATGTTAATAATTATTAACATATCCATTAATTTTACTCTAAATAAAGTTGTAATAAAGAATTAAAATAAATTTTGACGGATAATTCTTATAATAAATACTAATGAATTACCCGCCAATACATTTCTAAATTTTATCAAAATAAACCAACCTGTGATAAAATAAGTTTCATTTTATAAGCAGCAAATTCTGGATCGATAAGTAAATCAGCTTGATCCGCTAATTTAAATATTTGTGATAAATGAATAATTGAACGTGCGCTTTCAAGCCCCCCAACCATACGAAAATGTGATTGATGACCATTTAAATAAGCCATAAATACAATTCCTGTCTTATAATAATATGTTGGCTTCTCAAAAATGTGACGAGAGAGGGGGATAGTCTTCTCCATCATTTGTTTATAAGAAGTTGTATCGCCGATGTCAAGTGCTTGAATCGCAGCTGATGCAATGGGTGCGATAGCATCAAAAATTCCCAGTAATGCATGACTATGTTTATTTCCATCTCCTAGAATTAAATCTGTATAATTAAAATCGTCACCAGTATACATTTTCACACCTTTAGGTAGTAAATTTCTTAATTTCACTTCATTACTAGAGTTTAATAAAGAAACTTTTATCCCATCAATTTTATTTATATTCTCTTTTATAATGCTGAGACATACCTCCATTGCTTTATCAATATTTTTATTTCCCCAATATCCTTCCAACATGGGATCAAACATATCGCCTAACCAATGAATAATAACTGGAGATTTAACTTGAGAGAGCACGTTATTATATACTTGCATATAATCTTCAGGTGTCTTAGCACATGATGCTAAGTGGCGGCTGGCCATAAGTACAATTTTGCCTCCACATTTTTCTATAAATTCGCATTGTTCTAAATAAGCTTTTTCAATTTGTTTTATAGAAACTTGTGATGGAAAGGGTATCTGGTCTGTTCCAGCTCCACAAACTATCCCGCCCCCTACTGATTTTGCTTCAATCAAAGATTTTTCAATTAATTTCTTAGTTGTCTTCCAATCAAGCCCCATGCCTCGTTGCGCTGTATCCATTGCTTCTGCAACTGATAATCCTAAAGACCATAAATAGTGTCTATATTCAAGTGTTTTTTGCCAATCAATAGCTGTTTCTTTCATTGGAGAAATATCAACTAATGGGTCACATACGACATGTGCAGCAGAGAAAGCTATACGACTTTGTAAAGTCGTTTTAGATTTTGGATATATTTTTCCACTAGATTTCATGGTATATTCCATTTTTTCTTTTGGACCAGGAAGTATAATTTTTTTCATATTATCCCTCTTTATAATATGCTTTATTAAATAAATCAATTATGTCTTGTTTAGTTGTTTTCTTAGGATTATCATGAGTTGCTGCTTCATTTAAAGCATCTTCCGCTAGTTTCGGAAAAAGTTTTGGATCTACTTTTTCAAAAGAATCTAATGAAGGAATCTCTACATCTTGTATTAATGAACGAACTGCTTTAACAGCCTTTCTGGCTGCTTCCATAGGATTTAATCCTGTGATGTCTTCTCCTAATGCTACAGCTATATTAGAAAAACGTTCAGGATTAGTAAGAACGTTAAACTCCATCACATAAGGAAGTAAGATAGCATTTGCTACTCCGTGCGCCACTTCAAAGTGCCCTCCAAGAGGGTGGGCCATCCCATGGACAGTTCCTAAGCCAACATTAGGGAATGACATACCTGCTAACGTACTTCCAAACATGGTGTTTTTACGCGCTTCGTAATTTTCACCTTGTGAATATGCTGTACGTAGATTATTCCCCACAAGCTTGATTGCTCGTAATGCTAAGGCATCTGTAATAGGGGACTCGCTTGTGGTAGCCCCTTTACATGTATACGCCTCAATAGCATGTGTGAGAGCATCAACCCCTGTGGACGCTGTAATTGCAGGCGGAAGACCCAATGTAAGTGTAGGGTCAACCAAAGATACTTTGGGTGCCATTAATGGGCTGCCAATACTGGACTTCCAATTTCTTTGCACATCCGTTACAACAGCCCATTGAGTTACTTCACTTCCAGTTCCAGAAGTTGTAGGGATTGTAAATACAGGCAGTCCTTCTGATTTAACTTCTTTTCCTCCTTGAGGACTGTTATCATAATCATTAATATTCCCACCGTTTTCAACAATCATGCTAATAGCTTTAGAGGTATCAATAGAACTTCCTCCTCCTATCGCAATAAGACCAGTACATTTATTTTCTTTACAAACATCTACACCTTTATTTATTATTTCAGCAGGAGGATTTGGAGGTGTCTCATCAAAAACAATATATTGAATATTGCTATTTGAAAGAGAATCGAGAACATTATCTAATAATCCTGCGTTTACTATTCCTTTATCCGTTACAACCATAGCTTTTTTAATATTGTATTCTTTTAATTTTTCCCCTATTTGTAAAGATACATTTTTCCCAAAATTAATTTCTGTTCCTACATAGAATGAAGTTGTATTTTCAATCATTATTTTCACCTCTGTTAATATTTTTAAGATTATTTCTTTTATTTCTTTGTAATAATGCACCACACGATTTTCGTATAATGAGATTAGGCTTAAGGATTTCTTGTCTTGGCGGAAATCTTGGCTTTCCCTCAAGTTGATCAACTAACATTTGTACACTGATTTTTGCCAATTCTGGTATTCTACTATCTAATGTAGTTAATGGCGTTTCTCCTAGACGAGAAAAATCAATATTATCAAATGAGACTATAGCTAATTGTTCTGGTACTTTAATATTTAGTTCTCTGCAAGCTTCCAACACGCCTATAGCCATGGTATCATTTGCCACAAATAAAGCGGTTATTTCACCTGAACGTATAATATTTAATAAGGAATCATATCCGCCTTGTACAGTAGGAGTATTAAAACTAACGCAAGATAAATTTTCTTGTATCCCATTTACAGCAAGAGTATATTGAAAGCCTTTATATCTTACTTTATACTGATAAATTATCTGCGAACCTCCTATATATCCAATATTCTTATGCCCTAAATTAATAAGGTGTTTGGTAGCTTTTTCTGCCCCGTCGAAACCATCTATTATAGCAAAATCGGCTTTCACCTCTTCAACATGCCTACTGGTCATTACAAAATTATATCCTTCTTTTAGTAATTGATTTAATGAATCGCTATCACTATTAGTTACTGAACTAAAAATCAAACCCTCTACTCTTGAATTTCCTAAACTACGGGCTAGTTCTATTTCTTTTTCAGAAGACGCGCTTGTATTAGCAAGAATTAGATAATACCCTTTATTAGAAGCCTCTTTTTCTATAGCTTCTACTAAGTTAGGATAAAACTGATTAGAGATGGTTGGCACCAGTAACCCTAAGTAATTTGTCTTTTGTTTTACTAAACTACGAGCTATATGATTTGGCTCGTAATCGAGTTTTTTAATGGCTTCTCTTATCCTATTTTTCTTTTCTTCTGATACATAGTGAGTTTCATTTAAAAATTTAGATACTGTTGATATAGAAACTTTAGCTTGGTTAGCTACATCACGAATTGTAGTTTTTTTCATTATGTTACCTCTACTTTAAGAATGATGGAACTGGATAGTTTTTACTTCTGTAAAAGCCTCCAAGCCTTGAACTCCCATTTCTCTTCCTAAACCACTTTCTTTAAATCCTCCAAAAGGGAGTTCTGGAAAGGCTTCAATATGGTTATTAATCCAGACTGTTCCTGCTTGGATTGCTTTTGAAACACGAAAAGAACGATCTAAATCTTTTGTCCATATAGATGCAGATAATCCATAAGGAGTATCATTAGCTAGTTTTATAGCTTCTTCTTCAGATTTAAAGGATATAACAGATAGTACAGGTCCAAAAACTTCTTCGCGAGCAATAGCCATTGAGTTAGAAACGTTCGTAAAAATAGTAGGTTGCACGTAAGAGCCATCACTAAATTTACCATTTTCTAATTTTTTACCACCATAAACTAATTTTGCTCCCTCTTGTTTAGCAGTTTTTATATATTTCAAAACTTTTTCTCTGTGCTCTTCATGAATCATAGGGCCTATGTCACAATTATCTTGCAAAGGGTCGCCCACGTTAAGACTTTTAGTTTTTTCTACTAGCTTATCAATGAAATTGTCATGAATATCTTCATGAACTAGTAAACGTGATCCGGATACACAACATTCACCTTGTAAGAAATATATAGCATTCAAAGCTCCATTAACTGCTTGTTCTATATCTGCTTCAGGAAATACAATAACTGGTGATTTCCCTCCTAATTCAAGAGATATTTTTTTCATATTTCCTGCTGAAGCTTTCACAATATTTCTTCCTGTTTTTGTTGATCCAGTGAAAGAAATCTTATGAATGTCGTCGCTATCAGTCAATGTTTGTCCTACTGTACCCCCGTAGCCACTTAAAAAATTAGCTACCCCTTTTGGTAATCCACAATCATGCATGATTTTCGCTAATTCAAAGGCTGTACTAGAAGTGAATTCTGATGGCTTGACCACAACAGTATTTCCAGCTGCCAAAGCATAAGGAAGCTTTTGACTTAAAATACCTAATGGAAAATTCCAAGGGATAATTAATCCAACTACCCCCACAGGCTCTCGAGTAATAATGGCATCTAGCTTTTTGTTTAGCGACCGTGACTCACCGGGAATGTTTCTAGCTAAGGTGGCAGCAAAAGCGAAATTCTCTACTGCCCCATTGATAACAGCTTTAGCCGTTTCTAAAGGTTTACCTACCTCTTCTGTTTCAATAATAGAAAGCCTATCAACATTGTCTTTTAGCTTTCTAGATATATTCATAAGTAAATGACTTCTTTCAGCGGGAGTCCAATTAGACCATTCTCCTTCCTTATAGGATGTTAAAGCTGTTTGTATAGCTAATTCAGTATCTTTTGCTGTACTATCTTGATAAGTAGCTGTTAATTTTCCTGATGATGGGTTGTAGCGTTCAATGACTTTACCACTTTGTGATGCAATCCACTTCCCACCGATATAATTGTTGTATTCTCTAATTTCCTTCATAATTCCCCTCCTAATGTATATTATTGACTAAATCTTATATTTTATTGAAAAGAAGAAAATAAATCTAGTTAATACAGTATTTTTATGTTTTCTTCTTTTTATTAATTTGATCAAAATAAACTGCCAAAATTATTACAACACCAATGAGTACCTGCTGGTAAAAAGAGGAAACGTTTAAAAGGGTTAAGCCATTACGTAAAGTTCCCATAATAAGAGCTCCAATTACTGTTCCAACTATGCTGCCAGCGCCCCCCATTAAACTAGCTCCCCCCATTACAGCTGCTGCTATTGCATCTAATTCATACATTGTTCCGGCTGTAGGTTCAGCTGCTCCGAGTCTTGCAACTAAAATTAATCCTCCTAAGGCAGAAGCAAAACCTGCAATTATATACACACCTAATTTAATTTTATTTATACTGATACCTGATAACTTAGCTGCCTCTTCATTTCCTCCTATAGCTATAATGTATCGCCCAAAACGAGTATGATGCAAAACTATATAAGCTATGATTGCAAATACCCCTACAATAATTACTGGAGTAGGAATAAATCCTATATAGCCTGCAAACACTTTTTTAAAAGAGGCTGATACTTCATATACCGGTTCTCCGTCGCTATATACCAAAACTGCTCCGCGAAAGATACTCATGGTTCCTAAAGTAACAATGAAGGGCTGTAATGATAATTTAGAAATAATGAAACCATTTACCATACCAGCGATAACACCAATGATAACGCCCGCTAAAACACCCACCACAATTCCATGACCTTGAGCCATTAAGTCAGCAGCAAAATAAGCAGATAGCGCAAGTGAAGATCCTACAGATAAGTCAATCCCAGCTGTAATAATAACGTATGTCATCCCTATAGCTAAAGCTGCATTAATAGAGGACTGTAAAGCAATGTCCATAGTATTACCAATACTCAAAAAATCTGAAGATAATAAACTAAATATAAATATTAAAAACAAAAAGCCTATGAAGATACCTATCTCTCTAGTTTTAAACTTGTCAAGAGTTATCTTTCTATACTTTCTATTTTTTTTTGTTGTATCATTTTCACCTTCTTGATATTCCATAAATTACTCCCTCCTTATAAAGCATGTTTTACAATTAATTCTTCTGTAGCTTCTTCTTGTTTTATTTCTTTTGTTATTTCTCCTTCTCGCATAACCATTATACGGTCACTCAACCCTAGAATTTCTGGAAGATCTGAAGAAATTAATATAATACTTACTCCTTCTTTCGTAAGTGAATTCATTAATTTATAAATTTCTCGTTTAGCTCCAACATCGATACCACGAGTGGGCTCATTAAAGATGAATATTTTTGATTTTGCCGCCATCCATTTTGCCAAAATAACTTTTTGTTGATTCCCCCCGCTCAAGTTTAAAACTATTTGATCGCTATTTGGAGTTTTTATGTTTAACTCATTAACGTAATAATCTGACTCTTTTTCTATGTTGCTATGCTGTAAAATTCCTGAGCGTTGCAATTTTCTTAGATTGGGGAGAGCGATATTATCTTTAACAGACATGCCTAAAACTAATCCTTCCCCCTTCCTATCCTCTGGTACGTAAGCAATTCCATAATTGATTGCATCTTCAGGCGATTTTATATTTACCATTTTATTTTTAATGTATATTTCTCCTTTATCTCGCTCTAAATCCCCTATAATCATACGCGCTATGTCCGTTCTTCCCATGCCTATAATTCCAGCTAAACCTACTATTTCTCCTTCGAACACTGATAAAGATATATTCTCTATTTTCCTTTGATGATTTGTAAAGTTTTCTATTCGAAAATGCTCTGTCTTCTTCGTATTGAATTCCTTTATAATGTGCTCATCTAAGTCTCGTCCTACCATCATGCGATGTAAATCTTCTTCGGTAACTTCATTCATAGACACTTCTCCTACGAAGTTTCCATCACGTAAAACTGTGGATCTGTCTCCTATATCAAATAATTCTTGTAAAAAATGCGATATATATATAATGCCAACTTTCTCCTTTTTTAAAGATCTAATTAAATCAAAGAGCTTTTCTATCTCATAATTTGTTAAAGAGGAGGTTGGCTCATCCATGATTATGACTTTAGCTCCTAAAAAAAGACACCGAGCAATTTCAATCATCTGTTGTTGAGCAAGTGGAAGTTCTTGTACCGGTACTTTTAAATTTATATCAATCTCCAGTTGTTTAAATATCTTTTTTGCTTCAGAAACAGCAGATTTATAATCTACAAACCAAGAAAAGTAGCTTTTTTTTTCATTACCTAAAAATAAATTTTCTACGGCATTCATTTGAGGTACAAGAGATAGTTCTTGATGAATCATAGCTATTCCAAGTTCTTTTGTTAATTTAGGAGTTAAGTTGTTCCTTTCTTCCCCAAACAAGTGAACTTCTCCTGCATCTGGTTGATAAACTCCTGAAATGACCTTCATTAAAGAACTTTTTCCAGCACCGTTTTCTCCAATTAAACCATGAACTTCCCCTTCTTTTAAATTGAAATTAACTTTATTTAATGTTTTTACACCAGGGAATGATTTAGAAATTTCTTTAGCTTGGATTAATAAGTTTTCCATCTTTTCACCTCTCTGTCGATAATATACTTGGTGAAGTGTTTTCTAATTAAATAAATTATTATTTTAAAAATCAATCAGGAAAATGTTCCTCTTTATTTTCTTTATCGATTATTAGTTGTTTAGATATCACTTCATTAGGGATTTCTTCTCCCTCTAACAAATAAATTGCCATCTCTGTAGCTGTAAAGCCCATTTCATAAGGAAAAGTTGCTACTGTTGCCGTTAATTTTTCATCTTCAATTGACTGAATTGCATCAGGAACACCATCGGTCCCTATAACCATTGTGTCATCTAAAGCGTTTTCATTCTCTAACGCCTCTACAACCCCTAGCGCCATTGTGTCATTATTAGCATAAAAAGCTTTAATATCTGGATTAGATGTTAAAATATTCGTTGTCGTATCTAATGCTTCTAAACGATCCCAATCTGCTGATTGACTAGCTTCCAAAGATAAATTATCACTTTTTTCTACTGTGTCCTCAAATCCACTACTGCGTAACTCTGCAGCAGGTGATCCTGATTGTCCTTCGATTTGGGCAACATCAGCATCTTCGTCAATGTTATCTTCCATGTATTCAGCAGCCATATTTCCCATTTCGCTGTGATCGCCGCCTACAAATACATCAACATCTTCAACACGAGAATCATCCACATTTAAGACAGGAACATCTTTTTCTTTAGCTAAATTAATAGCTGATTCCAAATTTGATTGACTTAAAGGAGAAATAGCAATAGCATCATAATCTTTATTCAACATAGTTTCAGCAATCGATAGTTGCCCTGATAAATCGTCTTCAGTTTCGGCTGCTTGAACATCAATTTTAACTCCATATTCTTCCGCAGCATCTTCGTATCCATTTTTCATTTCTTTCCAATGCTCATTTGACAATGTCTTTAAAACAACACCTATTTGGTACTCTTCAGATGGTTCTGATAATTCTCCTAATTCTTCTATTACTTCATCAGCTTCCTTACTATCTTCATAAACAGAAAAAGAGCTTTCTTCTGCTTCACCATCATTATCAGGAATTTCTTCAGAACACCCCACTAAGACGAGAGTTACTATTAAAAGAACGTTGAATAAAAAAAGATGTTTCATTTTTCCACCTCTGTATATTATTATTGTATATATTTAAAGAATGGCAGCATTACTTAATTATTTACTACGAGAAGAGGATTTAGCATCACGTAATACAATTATCATGTTGTGTTTTTGGAAATTCACCTCATTTTACTTTGAAAATCTCAAGTTTCTATGTTTATATATTCTATTCAAACAGTCTAGCGTCCATTGTAATAATGCCTTCTGGAGGCATTAAAGGCTTAAATTCCATATGATTTAATATATCTTTTTCGAGGTCTATTCCTGGAGCAATTTCCATTAACATTATTCCTTCTCTTGTTGCTTTAAATACTGCTCTCTCTGTAACATATATGACTTCTTGTTTATTGGTTTGAGAATATTCCCCATTAAACGTTATTTGTTGTACATTATTTACAAATTTTTTATATTTTCCTTCTTGGTTAATGTTCACTTTTCCATTTTCAATATTAACTTTCAAACCGCCACTTGAAAAGGTTCCACAAAAAATAACTTTGCTCGCATTTTGTGAAATATCTACAAATCCTCCCGTTCCCGTTAACAAGCGACCTAATTTGCTGGCGTTTACATTTCCTTTCTTATCTACCTCTCCAAAACCTAAAAAAGTCGTGTCTAATCCTCCACCGTGATAAAAGTCGAATTGATACGGTTGGTCAATCATAGCATCTGGATTATACGATACACCAAAGATTAAACCTTGGGCTGGGATACCTCCAACTAAACCTTGTTCTATTGTAAGTGTTATTTTATCTAGCATTCCTTTTTCTTCTGCTATCCTTGCTACACCATCAGGCATACCAACGCCTAGATTTACAATATTGTTATTCTCCAATTCCTGGTAAGCTCTCCGAGCCACAACTTTTCTTTCATTCAAATTCATAGGCTTTAATAAATTTGTTGATATACGGGCGTTCCCAGAAAAGGAAGGATTATATATTCCTTCTGCAGTTTGCTTTTGTTCTGGATGCACAACTAAATAATCAACTATTATGCCTGGAACTATGACTTTACACGCTTGTAATGTTCCCGACTTAACTACTCTTTTTACTTGTGCAATTACAATACCTCCATTATTATGAGTAGCTTGGGCCATGGATAATAATTCTAATCGAGCTCCTTCTTCTTCTATGGTTAAATTACCTTCTTCATCAGCTGTAGTTGCACGAATAAAAGTGACATTTAACGGAAATTTTTTATAAAACAGATAAGTTTCGCCGTCCCAGTTATATTTTTCTACAAGTTCTTCCGTCGTTATTTCATTTAAACGCCCTCCTTGATAGTCAGGGTCCACAAAGGTTTCTTTTCCCACTCTACTTAATAAACCAGGATTTCCAGCTGCTATTTCTCGAAACATTTTCGCCATAACTCCTTGAGGAAAATTGTAAGCTTCAATCTTATTATCTAAAGCCATCTCTCCCATTTTTGGTGCCATAGCCCAGTTACCTGCTATAACTCGCTTTATTAAATTCTCTTGTGCTAAATGGCCTATCCCGCCTCCTTCTCTATCACCAATACCCGTGCAATGTACAAGGGTTAAATTTTTAGGAGTTAAAGTTTCTTTATAACGGTCTTTTAAAGATTTCAATAAGGCATCAGGCTCTACTAAACCTCCACCTGATCCCTCAACTGCTACAGAATCTCCGTCGTTAATAAGATTAACTGCTTCTTTTGATGTTATAATAGGTTTTTTTTTCATTTTTCTTCCCCCTTGCTATTCTATTTTCCTTTAAAATGAGCTATTTCTTTATTGAAAAAAGATTGTTTTCCCTCTTGATTGTCTTCTGTCCCAGCGGTATAAGCACTAACTAGACTCTCTATAAAACTAAACAATTCATGACGCTGAGACATCTCATCAATAATTTTTTTTGTAGTTTCTATTGGTATAGGTGCGTTTGAACAAATACTTTTTACTATACTCTCTTTTTTTTCATTAACCTCACTTTGAGATCCTACGAAATTTAACAATCCTAATTTTTGGGCTTCTTGGGCCGTGATATCATCACCAGTAAATAAAATTTCTTTTGCTTTACTTGGACCGACTAAAGGAACAAGTTTTGTTAAACCTGACCACCCAGGAGCATTGCCTATTTTTGTTTCAGGAAAACCTATTTTAGTATTATTAGTAGAAAGCCTGATATCACAAGACAAAGCCAGTTCCAATCCGCCACCTAAAACCCAGCCGTCTAAAATATTAATCACTGGAACTCGAAGTGTTGCTAAGGAATTAAATACTGCAGCGCCATATCTAGAAGCTTTATAAGATTCCACAGGATTATAATTTGCCCAGTCATTTATATCTGCCCCAACAGAAAACGCTTTTTCTATTTTGGAAGAAATTATAACTAAACGACATTCATTGATTGATTTTTTTTCAACCTCTTTTATTTTATTTTGAAGCTCTACAACCATTTCATTTGATAAAGCATTTAATTTTGAAGAACGATTTAAAGTTATATATGATACTGGATACTGTTTATCATCACTTAATTCCACTAACATTTTATCCTATCCTTTCTAGTTATATCACAACATTACTCCTCCTCCATTAGGTAATAATGTTTGGCCAACATATATAGAAGCATCTGAAGAAGCTAAAAAAACTACTGTAGGAGCCACCTCATCTGTAGTCCCCAAACGCCCTAATGCAACTGACTCTTTTTTGTTCTGAACCCAATTTGTGTTGTCCATAAATGGCTTTGTCATATCCGTTTGCAAAGGTCCTGGAGCAATTGCATTTACTCTTATTCCTTCTTGAGCCACCTCTTGCGCTAGTGACTTAGTAAAAGCTATAATTCCTGCCTTTGAAGCCGAATAATGAGTTAACTCTTTTCCTCCTTTGTACGCGAGTTGTGAAGAGACATTAATAATGGATCCTTTCTTTTGAGAAAAGAAGTAAGGTAGTATATTTTTACAACACAGAAAAACACTCTTTAAATTGGTTTCAATTGTCAAATCCCACTCTTCTTCTGTCATTTTCGACAGTAAAGTTTCCCGCATTATACCAGCATTATTCACTAAGATATCTATTTTGCCAAAATATTCTGACACATTTTCAAATACCTTTTGAATTTCAACTGGATTAGTTACATTTGCTTTATAAGCCTCTGCTGTTCCCCCCATATCCCGTAATTTTAGTACCTTATCCTCTGGGTAATTCCCGTTAGGCGAATATATTATAGCAATATTTGAACCTGCTTTTGCCAATTCATAAGCAATACTCCAACCTAACCCTTTACTTCCTCCAGTAACAATCGCTACTTCATTTTTTAAATCCAATTAAATCACCACTTCCATTTTGTAACTTCTAATTTCTACATTTAAATAAGAAAACGTTTTCTTGTTGTTAAAGTAATTATACAATAACTTTATTATTTGTCAACAAGAAAACGTTTTCTTGTTATCGCTAAAATAAATAATGCTATAATCAAAGGTACATAATTGGGAGGTGTACAATATGAGCAACGAAGTTCATACATAACAGATTTTACAAGCTATTGCAGAATTATCAGAGGAAATAAAAGATGTAGAAATTCGATTGAACGACAAAATAAATAAAAATACTGAGAAAATGGACCAAACAGAGAAAAGACTATCTCAACAAATTGATTATTTGGAATCTAAGGTCACAGTTTTGTCTGAAGGATTACTAGAGACACAAACAGATGGACAAGAATAAAAAAGAGCAAAATAAAAGAGGCTGGGACAAAACTTAGCTAAATATAAAAATGGGTCCCTATACAGGAATCCCATTTTTATTTCGGTATAATTATTTGATTATTCTCAAAAATAGCTAAACAAAAAGAGCACCTTCTGGTAAAATTAAAGTAACAACACAATAACTTACGGAGGTGCTCTTAATGTATAAACATTGTACCATGAATCAAGTCGTTTTGCCTATAGATTTAGAAATTAAATTAAATTAGAAAAAATGATATTGCTTTTGCAGTGAATGATTTAATTGAAAGTATACCGACGGAATCCTTTCAGGGTTTTGAACGTAACACAGGTTGCCCAGCCTATCATCCACGCATGATGATGAAAATCATTTTGTGTGCTTATAGGCAGTCTGTATTTTTCGGACGGAAAATAGAGGCGTTATTAAAAGACAGCGTCCGTATGATGTGGTTAGCCCAAGGATACGAGCCCACCTATCGTACGATTAATCGCTTTCGGACAAATCTTTTGGTAGCCGAGTTATTACGACAATGTTTTGTCCAATTTCATTCTAAGTTGGTTCAAGAAGAAGAAATAAATGCAGAGGCCATTTTTATTGATGGTACAAAAATAGAAGCAAACGCTAATAAATTTACTTTTGTTTGGCGAAAAGCGATTGGAAGATATCTTTCAAGTTTAGTTGAAAAGTCTAATAGGATGTATGACGAGCTATTGGAAAAGGAGATTATTCCCGCAATTCAATGCCAAAATGAGGAAGAACTTTCCCCTGAAGAATTGGAATCGATTGTTGAAAAATTAGATGAATCCATTGATACATACACGGAGAAAATGGATGCATCAGATATAACAAGTGAACGTAAACATCTACGTTCCGAGCGTAAAGAACCCA
>Ga0079226_10001539_pt1 | contig 17713 bp, 17 predicted proteins | sample Poulit2014_FD_76345 | JGI IMG/M metagenome (GOLD analysis project Ga0079226, IMG submission 76345) | Agricultural soil microbial communities from Georgia to study Nitrogen management - Poultry litter 2014 | ecosystem: Environmental > Terrestrial > Soil > Agricultural land | place: USA: Georgia...
GCAGAACCTGCTGCAGCTAAAATAAAACCTGCTCTTGTCCCCCATTGAGAACGGGTTTCCATGTCAAAACTCCCCCTTATGATTCCTTAAAACTTCAGTGAATATTTAATGAAGCAAGGATATTTTTATTTTTCTGATATTTATGTCCATATTATAACGGTACTTTGTTACTATGTCAAAGTTTATTTATATTTTTTTATTTAAGACTTATTAAATGATATTTTGAAAATCATGGACGTGTCATTCTTCTTCCTCTTCCGTAATATCTTCTTTTGGCACGGCGATTGAAGGACCATCCCCTCCTCCATAAAAATCCGGCACATCGCCCATAAGGGCACCGCCATCTATATAGATTTCTGTTGAAACTGTCGTGACATCGGTCATAAATGGAATAACAATTTGTACGTCGGCCTCGACCTGAACATATAACGACACCCATGCCCCATTCAGTCCAAGCGGTTCATCCTCACGTACAATATTGGTGCGTACATTTCCGACGAATTCCAGATTAACCGGTATCCTTGGCCCGAGATTAGCCAAAATGGTATTCCCGGTGGCCTGGCCTAGCGGAATTTCCACGACTGTCGGATCTTTCATCGGAAGATTTTCGGTTGTGTCTTCAAATTCTTCCGGTTCGAACAAGGAGTTTTCATAATCGGGCGGTTCCCCTGTGTTCATATAGCGGAAATACTCTTCCACCCGATCAGTTGCAACACGATTTATTTCACTGACGACAGCAGAATTCCAATTGTACGTGGCAACATTACCCTCGTTATCGTATGTAATATTCAGCAAGTCATCATAGTTGTAATTTTCGGCAAACCTGACCGCTGTATTGATACCACGTGTTGCAAATTCATCTGTTCTTCTTTCGGCAATATCCATTAAAGTCGGTTTAATGCCTTTATCTATAATCGCCAAACTGAGAAAAATCATTAAAGCAAAAATAATTGCTGTTAATACGATCATTTTGGACAATGGAGGCGGTGTTTTGGATATTTTTCTTCTGCGGAATACCATACGCTTCCTCAACATATAAAACCCCCTTAAAAACAACATATGCTTGTTTAAAGGGGGTTAGAATAATTTCACGCTATTTTCAGCAATGCATCTTTTCCGGTCATGCCTGGTTTCCAGCCATATGCCTTTGATGCATCCGTCACCTTTTCCAGCGGCGCATGAAGCAGCTGATCAATTGTTCTGACACCTCTGGCGCGTCCGGCAATCACTTTTCTGTCTGCAAGAGCTTCATTTAACAGATCGACATCCAGCGCGCCGCACATAATATAGCCGACGTCATTGGAGATAACCAATAAATTTGTTTTGGGAAGCTCCACTGTTACAGCTGTAAAATGTATTCCTTCGACTTCCAGCGGATTGACAGTCATCATGATCATCAAGCCCTCCTTACCAGATACACAATATATTATGCATCAACAGGGCGTCATGACACACATCTAATGACCGGCAAATTTATGACGCAATGTGTGAGCCAGTAAGTCACGTAAAAATTCCGGCAGAAAATAATGCTTTTCCTCTGATCTGGCAATTTCCGGAAGCAGGCGGCCAAATGTAAATGTGTCGGCTGTCGCCACTTTATAGGATTTTTCGGGATCCAGCGGTGTACCATCAAAATATATGGTTTTAATGTATTTACTTCCATCTTCCCCCGAAACAGCATGGACTTCCAAGCCGGCATACATCATTTTACCGAGGATTTCCCCCCGAAAACCGAACCCTTTTAACTTTAATTCTGTAAAATCCCTGGTCAGAGATGCGCGGATAACTTCTGTCAACTCAGTACCATTCAGCTCCACCATACAAGGATTGATCGGGTGGGGGCAGATACGGTGAATGTCTTTATACGTGACTTGCCCTCCCGGAATCTGATCCAGCAGTATACCGGCGTTCAGCATAGCGACATCCGCTTTGGTCCATTCTTTAAGCGTCTCCGTCAGTTCCTGCATAATATCGGTGTGCTGGAACCATTTAACTTCGATCGGGTTTTTTAATTGAATGACCGTCTGTTCAAGCAATTTGTCGGCTTTTTCCGTTAATTCGTTCAGTGATTGCTCTGTTGCGAGATCACGGGGACGTTCTGTCATATCATAAACTGTCGCTGTCTTATCGACAAGACGTTTTTCATGATGATCCCACGTCAGCACCACTTCACCGGCAAAACTGCAATGTTTCCCGGCTGCTGTTATAAGTGTTTGGTTGACCTTTTCACCTGTCCGCAGCAAATGGTGTGTATGGCCTCCGATGATAACATCAATATCGGTAAATCGGCGTGCAATTTCCTGGTCTTCACTGAGCCCCAGATGTGACATTAAAACAATGATATCTGCTGTATCCTTCAGGCTGCTTATATGGTTTCCCAATGTTTGAAATGGCGCAGAAATATGCCAGTCAAGCAGTTCATAAAATGCATTAAATGGAGCGGTCAGCCCGATAATGCCAATTTTGATCCCGCTGGCCGATTGAATATGTACGGTCGACTGCAGCCATTCGGGTTCGGTATTTGTCAAACTGTGCAAATTGGCACACACCACCTGAAAATCCGCATCATCATATAAATGGTGAAGATCATCATGCGCCATCGTAATGCCTTCATTATTACCGATCGTGGCGAAATCATAGCCGACGTCATTCATTAATTGCACATTCGCTTTGCCCATAAAAGCTTCAGCAATTGGATGGACCCGGTCAACATGATCACCAATATCCATTAGCCAATTTTCCTGACTATCAGCCGCTCTTTTTTCCCGGACTTCTTTTAAAAAACCCGCGACTTGCGGCCAATTGTCAAAATTGCTGTGTAAATCGTTTGTATAATAAAAATAAAGCTTCTCCTGCATTGACATGCTCCTTACATCAATCCCTCGCTAATCAGTCTGATCCCAACGATAATCAGCATTAATCGCAATACCCATTCCAATATTTTGCTATTACTCAGCTGATTAACTTTAGCACCAAACGTCCCACCAAGCCAAGCACCTAGAATAAAAAAGACAACATATTCCCAGACGACATGGCCTAAAGCAATATGCGTACCTGCACTCATGATACTGATAAATAAAATCACAAACATTGAGGTGGCCGCGGCTGTATGTATCGATAACCCGAAAAGGAAGATCATTGCCGGCACAATCATGGCACCGCCGCCAATACCAAATAAACCAGATATGGCACCGATAATCAATGAAATGATAAATACGGACAATACGGGGGTTTTTTGTGATGATTGATCATCTGTCTGTTTTTCCCGTTTAAACAAAAACAGAAAAGATAACACAATCATCAGGATACCGAAATAAAGTGAGAAATGATCGGCATTGACAAACTGATTCAGCCATGACCCCAATATACCGCCCGGAATGCTGCCGGTTAAAAATAACAAACCGATTTTAACATGAATTTGCTTATTTTTATAATAGGAAACCGTCGATGAGAAAGCTGTGAACATCATCGTAACCAGTGATATACCAACAATCGCCTGAGGGGTTGCCCAGTTGAATGCATCCGAATAATGACTGATTAACAGCAAACTCGGAATCAGTATGACACCTCCGCCCATACCAACAAGACTCCCGACAAATGCAGCGGCTAGTCCAATGATGAAACAAATAACATAAAACAATAAAATCCCTTCCATCATATCCACTATATCTATACTAGCACGAATCAGGCTGAATGAATATTTTTTGCTATTGGGACAGGGATCTGTCCCCTATCATAGAGGGACAGACCCCATCCCCATAACCCATATAACCTCTTTCTATCATTACAATCGAAATGAAATTGGAAATGGGGGCATGAAATCGATAAATTTTTTCATGTTTAGATGCCCCTTTTTCACGACTTCAAACGATTATTATTATAAAAGAGGGAACATGAAAAGAGCCCGCCGAAGCGAGCTCTCTGAATTATATTTCTCCAATTAACCGATTGAACCTTCCATTTCCATTTTGATCAGGCGGTTCATTTCAACGGCGTATTCCATTGGAAGTTCTTTGGTGAATGGCTCAATGAAGCCCATGACAATCATTTCGGTGGCTTCTTCTTCGCCAAGTCCCCTGCTCATCAGATAGAAGAGCTGTTCTTCCGACACTTTGGAAACTTTGGCTTCGTGTTCCAATGAAATATTGTCATTGTTGATTTCGTTATATGGAATAGTGTCTGACGTTGATTCATTATCCATGATTAACGTATCACATTCAATGTTCGAACGGGCACCTGTTGCTTTGCGTCCGAAATCAACTATTCCACGATACGTTACTTTACCGCCTTGCTTGGAAATTGATTTGGACACGATTGTGGATGACGTGTTCGGTGCCAGGTGATGCATTTTGGCACCTGCATCCTGATGCTGGCCTTTACCGGCAATTGCAATCGATAATGTGTTGCCGCGTGCCCCAGGACCTCTAAGCAGAACTGAAGGATACTTCATCGTCAATTTGGAACCGATGTTGCCGTCAATCCATTCCATCGTAGCATTTTCACCAGCAGTGGCACGCTTGGTAACCAGGTTATACACATTATTGGCCCAGTTTTGGATCGTTGTGTAACGGCAGTAAGCATCTTTGTGAACAAAGATTTCAACAACCGCACTGTGCAGGGAGTTGGTTGTGTAAACCGGTGCTGTACAGCCTTCCACATAATGGACAGATGATCCTTCATCGGCGATAATCAGCGTACGTTCAAATTGTCCCATGTTCTCAGAATTGATCCGAAAATATGCCTGCAGCGGTGTTTTAGCTTCGACACCTTTTGGAACATAGATGAACGAACCGCCGGACCATACGGCTGAGTTCAATGCAGCAAATTTGTTATCCGAAGGCGGAATAACCTTACCGAAGTATTTTTTGAATAATTCTTCGTTTTCCTGTAGTGCAGTGTCTGTGTCTTTGAAGATGATGCCCAATTCTTCCAGGTCTTCTTTCAGGTTATGATAAACAACTTCGGATTCATACTGTGCGGATACGCCGGCCAAGTATTTTTGCTCGGCTTCCGGAATACCCAATTTATCGAATGTCCGTTTGATTTCTTCAGGTACTTCATCCCATGTTCTACCTTGACGTTCGGACGGTTTGACATAGTAGACGATTTCGTCAAAATCAAGCTCAGACAGGTCGCCCCCCCATTGCGGCATTGGTTTTTTATAGAATGTATCCAATGCTTTCAGGCGAAAATCGAGCATCCATTGAGGTTCCTCTTTCATGCGTGAAATTTCTTCAACGACCTCACGTGTCAACCCTTTTCCGGAACGAAATACCGAAACGTCTTTATCATGAAAGCCATATTTGTACTCTTCCAATTCTGGCATTTGCTTTGCCATGAATATACCTCCTTAAAAGTGTTATACCATTGGCTGCTTACTCTTCTTTAACACCTTTTTCCATTGCCTTCCAAGCCAGGGTTGCACATTTGATTCGCGCCGGGAACTGGGAAACGCCCTGCAGCGCTTCAACATCTCCCATATCCATTTCCTCCGTATCCACATCCTCACCAAGCATCATGTCAGAAAAAGCTTTCGACATCTTTAATGCGTCATCAAGTTTTTTCCCTTTTATGGCCTGGGTCATCATTGATGCGGATGACATGCTGATGGAGCAGCCTTCTCCGTTGAATTTGGCATCCTGAACAATACCATCTTCCAGCTGCAGTTGAAGCTGGATCCGGTCGCCGCATGTTGGATTATTCATATCTACGGTAAGCGCGTCTCCGTCAACAGAGCCCCTATTTCTCGGATTTTTATAATGATCCATGATCACCTGCCTGTACAGTGTATCAAGGTTGCTAAAAGACATCCCCAAAATACTCCTTCGTTTTCAAAATTCCATCGAATAGGCGGTCGACATCTTCTTCTGTATTATATAAATAGAAGCTTGCCCGTGCGGTTGCGGTCACGTCCAGCCATTTCATTAAAGGCTGTGCACAATGGTGGCCGGCGCGGACAGCAATTCCTTCCGCATCAAGTGCCGTCGCAGCATCATGTGGATGGACATCATCAAGGTTAAACGTAACAAGTGCTGCGCGCTTTTCCGGGCCATAAATGCTTATACCGTCTATTGTACGTAATTTTTCCATTGTATAGTCGGCTAATTTTTGTTCATGTGCCGTAATGTTATCCATTCCAACTTCATTCAGAAAATCTATGGCTGCTCCCAATCCGACAGCACCTGCGATGATGGGTGTCCCGCCTTCAAACTTCCAAGGGAGTTCTTTCCATGTGGAATCATAAAGGTTGACAAAATCAATCATCTCACCGCCAAATTCCACCGGTTCCATATCTTCCAGCAGTTTTTGCTTGCCATACAGAACACCAATACCGGTCGGTGCGCACATTTTGTGGCCGGAAAAGACATAGAAATCACAATCCAAATCTTGAACATCAACGCTCATATGTGGTGCACCCTGGGCGCCGTCCACGACCGTAACCGCATCGTGCTGGTGAGCGATTTTGGTTATTTCTTTGACAGGGTTAATTGTACCGAGCACATTCGAAACATGTGTGATGGCGACTATCTTCGTATTGTCGGTTATCGTTTCACGGATATCATCCAATGAAACCGTACCATCGCTCTTAAGTGATACATATTTCAACGATGCCCCGGTCGCTTTGGCCGCCTGCTGCCAAGGAATTAAGTTGCTGTGATGTTCCATCGGTGTAATGACGATTTCGTCCCCTTCTCTTAGGTTGGCACGTGCATAACTATAGGCAATCATATTGATCGAAGTTGTCGTACCACGTGTGAAAATTACTTCCGCCGTACTCTTCGCATTTATGAATTTCCGGACCTTTTCCCGGGCACCTTCATACTTCTCGGTTGCCCGTGTCCCCAAGGTATGAACACCACGGTGTACATTGGAATTATCCTCCCTGTAATAGGCATCAACGGCTTCGATTACAGGAAGCGGTTTTTGAGACGTTGCGGACGAATCCAGATATACCAACGGGGAGCCATTGACTTCCTGATGTAAAATCGGAAATTGTTCCCGTATGGCCTTCACATCCATTAGTATACCTTCCTTTCAATAACCTGCCTCAACTGTGTTTTCACCGATTCAATCGGCAGCTGACCCACTACCGGCTCAAGGAAACCGTGTATAATGAGGCGCTCAGCTTCATGACGGGTAATGCCCCGACTCATCAAATAATACAGCTGAAGCGGATCTACACGGCCGACGGATGCTGCGTGGCCTGCCTCAACATCGTCCTCATCAATCAGCAGGATCGGGTTGGCATCACCGCGTGCTTTATCACTTAACATCAAGACACGTGATTCCTGCTCGGCATTTGATTTTGACGCACCATGTTCAATTTTTCCAATACCATTAAAGATGGACCTTGCTTTGTCTTTCATGACGCCATGTTGCAGAATATGCCCTTCTGTAAATTTGCCAAAGTGAACGATTTGTGATGTGAAGTTTTGCGATTGCTTACCTCGTCCTACCGAAACCGTTTTGGCATTGGACCATGAATTTTCACCAACTAAATGTGTCACATTTTCAGAGACCGTATTGCCATCATTCATTTGTCCCAGTGCCCACTCAATTCTTGCATCACGGTAGGTCACACCACGGCGGTTGATATAAGTCGTTGTTCCTTCCGCAAAGTTATCAACCCCGCCAAACGAAATTTGCGCATTATTGTTGGCAATTACTTCTGTTACAATATTCGCTACTGTTTCTTCCTCATGGTTTTGGGAAAAATAATTCTCCACATATGTCAATGAACTGTTATCGTCCGCAACAACCAATACATGGTTGAACATGGCAACTTCAGGATCTTCCTGCCAGAAAATGACCTGCAGCGGCTCCTCCAGCTGGACATTTTTTGGAACATAAACAAATACGCCGCCATTCATCAATGCTGCATGCAGTGCAGTGAGCCTGTGTTCATCAACCGATACGGCATCTTTCATATAATAGCGTTTCACCAAATCACCATGTTCTCTGAGTGCTGTAAAAATGTCGGTGAAAATGACGCCTTTTTCTTCAAGCTCTTTATTTAATGATGCATAGGCAACCGTATGGTTACGTTGTATTAACAGGTTATCCTGTGTGTTCTCCTGATCAAGGAAATCCTGTATATCTTCAGGCAACTTATCCAGTGATGCTATCTTTTCGCCTTTAGCTGTATCATGTTTGAACTTGCTGAAATTCCACTTGGTGATGTTCGTCTTGTCAGGCTTAGGCATTTCCAGTGAATCAGCTTGCTCTAAAGCTTGAAGGCGTAACTCCTGCATCCAGTCTGGTTCGTTTTTATCTTGTGAAAACTGTCTTGTATAATCTTGGTCGTAAGGCAGCTTTGTTTCTACAGTCATATTACCCCTCCTAGCTTTTAGACTTCTTGCTCGACATTTTCGTCCTGAATACCCAGTTCTTCTTTAATCCAGTCATAACCTTCAGCCTCAAGACGCTGCGCCAGTTCAGGTCCACCGGATTTGACGACGCGGCCGTTCATCATGACGTGTACTTTATCTGGTGTAATATAGTTAAGCAGGCGCTGATAGTGTGTAATGATCAGGCAGCCGAATTTTTCATCGCGCATTTTATTGATACCTTTGGCAACGACTTTTAAAGCGTCGATATCGAGTCCGGAGTCAATTTCATCCAAAATGGCAATTTCCGGTTTTAAGAGCATCAGCTGCAGGATCTCATTACGTTTTTTCTCTCCGCCTGAGAAACCTTCGTTCAAATAGCGCTGGGCCATATTTTTGTCGATTTCAAGTTCATCAAGCACGCCATCCATTTCTTTGATAAATTTCATAAGCGAAATTTCATCGCCTTCTTCACGACGGGCATTAATGGATGAACGCAGAAAGTCTGATGTTGTCACACCGCTGATTTCACTTGGATATTGCATAGCAAGGAAAAGACCAGCGCGGGCACGTTCATCAACTTCCATCTCCAGAACGTCTTCACCGTCAAGAAGGACACTGCCTTCTGTGATTTCGTAATGCGGGTGCCCCATGATAGCAGAAGCAAGTGTTGATTTACCAGTACCGTTCGGTCCCATTACCGCATGGAATTTGCCACCTTTTATCGTAAGGTCGACACCCTTTAATATCTTATTACCTTCAATTTCAACATGAAGATTTTTGATCTCTAATGTTGAGCCTGCCATATTGATACCTCCAATTACTGTTATGATGCTGTTGTTGGAAATGGATATGTACTCATCCATTCTCAATCTATTCTCATTATAATCTTAAATCATTTCGAATGTATTATCAACTCTCAGAGGCTATTCGATACGTATAAAGTGAAACCTCAATCAGCAGGAAGTTTTTATTAACCATTCAGGATGCGGTTGCTCAACCTAAAAGGTATTCAATTCATTATAATACATGCCCAGACTTGTGTTAAATAGATTGAACCGGAAAAAACCCGGTCGTTTAACCGGGCTTGCGCACATCTTTATTGCTTTGATTTTCGTTGATACCATGCATGATTTTCCTTCAGCAGATCAGCTGCTTTTTCAAGTTGTTTCCTGACACTTTGCACAGCTGTACCGCCTGGTGCCTGACGAGCATTGACGACCATCTCGGGACTCAGTGCCTCAAATATATCCGCTTCAATCACCTCAGAAAACGAACGGAATTCATCAAGCGACAGATCGAGCAAATATTTATTGTGATGGATACAATACAAGACGATATTCCCGACTGCCTCATGGGAATCTCTGAAAGCCATTCCCTTGCCAGTCAGATAATCAGCCAGGTCAGTTGCATTCGAAAAATCCTGTCGCACTGCCTCATACATTGACACCTTTTTGACAGCCATCGTTTCGATCATTGGTGCAAACAGCGACAGCGCTCCCCGCAATGTTTCGGCTGTATCAAACATGCCTTCTTTGTCTTCCTGCATATCTTTGTTATAGGCAAGCGGCAGCCCTTTTAGCATTGTGAGCATTCCATTTAGATGGCCATAAACACGCCCGGTCTTTCCGCGTACAAGCTCTGCCACATCCGGATTTTTCTTCTGCGGCATCATGCTGCTTCCCGTACAAAAGGCATCATCCAGTTCAATAAAATTAAACTCGGCGCTTGACCACTGCACCATTTCCTCACACAATCGTGACAGATGCATGGCTATGATAGACGCATCTGATAAAAATTCCACTACAAAATCACGGTCACTGACGGCATCCAGGCTGTTTTCACAAATACTGTCAAAGTGAAGCTCCTGGGCAACATACTCCCTGTCAATCGAGAAGGTTGTTCCTGCGAGTGCACCGGCTCCAAGCGGCATCTTATTAATGCGTTTCAAACTATCGGCCAGCCGCTCGATATCCCGCTGAAACATAAACACATAAGCCAGCATATGATGGGCGAACAATACAGGCTGTGCCCGCTGCAAATGTGTGTATCCGGGCAGTATCGTGTCCATATTGGATTCAGCCTGCTTATAGAGAGATTGCTGAACGGCGGTCAATAATTGGATCAATTCCAGAACTATATCACGTAAATAAAGGCGCATATCCAGTGCCACCTGATCATTTCGGCTCCTGCCGGTATGAAGCTTCCCGCCAACAGATCCAATTTCGTCAATCAGCAGCTTCTCAACATTCATATGAATATCTTCATGTGCTTCATTTAATTCCGCTTCACCAGTTTCAATCTTTGCTGCAACTGTTTGCAGTCCATCCACAATCATATCTGCTTCGGTATCAGTTACGATACCGCATTTTTTAAGCATCCTGACATGTGCCAGACTCCCCTGAACATCGTATGTCGCCAGTTTCTTGTCAAAACGGATGGATGCTGTGTATTCTTCCACTAACTGATTCGTCGGTTTTGTAAATCGTCCGCCCCATAGCTTCATTGGTTCGATGGATCCTTTTCAGCGATATCTGTATTAATCTCTGTTGGTGTTTGGTCATTTTTATGTGCTTCATTGACGGCGGAATGCACTTTTGTCGGCAGTCCCCACAATTTAATGAATCCATTGGCGGCTTCATGGTCGAATGCATCATCGGCATTATAGGTTGCCAGATTAAAGTCGTAAAGGGATTGTGCCGATTCACGTCCGATTGTCTGAGCACGGCCTTTATACAGCTTCATTTTGACAGTTCCGGATACATACTGTTGTGTTTCTTCAATGAATGCTTTGAGTGCATCAGTTAATGGTGAATACCACAAGCCGTCATATACAGTCTGGGCGAATTTCTGCTCTGCAATAGGTTTAAAACGTGATGTCTCACGTGTTAATGTCAGTGATTCCAGTTCCTGATGGGCCTTCAGTAAGACAGATGCTGCTGGTGCTTCATAAATTTCTCTCGACTTAATTCCGACGAGACGGTTTTCAACGTGATCAATACGACCAACACCGTGTTTGCCTGCGAGCTCATTTAACACCATAATCAATTCATCCAGTGGCATGTCGTTTCCATTCAGCGAAACCGGTTTCCCTTGCTTAAACATAATTTCAACAACTTCAGGTTCATCTGGAGCATCAAACGGATCGACCGTCAGATCATATGCATCTTTTGGCGGTTCTACCCAAGGGTCCTCCAAAATCCCGCATTCGTTGCTCCGTCCCCATAAATTTTCATCAATGCTGTACGGGCTGTCGACGTCAACAGGTACCGGGATGTTATACGCCCTGGCGAACGCAATTTCTTCCTCCCGTGACATTGACCACTCACGCACCGGTGCAACAACATCAAGGTCCGGATTCAGTCCGGCAAAAGCGACATCAAACCGCACCTGATCATTGCCTTTTCCGGTACATCCATGCGCAACGGCTGAAGCACCTTCCTTTTCAGCGATATCAACGAGCAATTTAGCGATCAGTGGTCTTGACAGGGCAGAAATGAGCGGGTATTTTCCTTCATATAATAAATTAGCCTGTAAAGCCGGGAGAACATATTCACTGGCAAACAACAACTTGGCGTCGATGACATACGATTTAACAGCACCAACATCAAGTGCCTTCTTTTTGACAAATTCAAGATTTTTTCCTTCCCCAACATCAATTGCTGCTGCGATCACATCATAGCCATATTTGTCCTGCAGCCATTTAACAGCAACAGACGTGTCCAATCCTCCCGAATACGCTAATACGATTTTTTCTTTCCCCATGGTATCCTCTCCTTATGATAATGCTGAAAATATATGTCCGTTTCATTCAGCTCAGCAATGCTGTCATCAGGGCTTTCTGGGCGTGCAGCCTGTTTTCAGCCTGCTGAAATACAACCGATTGCCGTCCATCAATGACCTCAGTTGTGACTTCTTCACCGCGATGTGCCGGCAGACAGTGCATGAAAACGGCATCAGTGTTTGCCAATGAGCATAGCGCAGTGTTTACTTGAAAACCGGCAAACTGTTTTTCACGATATTGCTTTCCATCTTCCTGTCCCATGCTCGACCATACATCCGTGTAAATGATATCAGCCTGCTTTACGGCTGCCTGTGGTTCAGATGTGACTTCAACATTGCTCCCGGACTGCTTTGCAATTGACAGGGATTTTTGAACGATCGCATTGTCCGGCTGGCAGTCGGCAGGTGATGCTATGCTGATCGTCATACCGGTCATCGCAGCACCGATTATCAGTGAATGCGTCATATTGTTGCCATCACCGATATAGGCAAGTTTCACACCTTTCAATCCGCCCTTCACTTCCTGAATCGTCTGCAGATCTGCAAGCACCTGACATGGATGATACATATCAGTCAACCCGTTGATGACCGGAATGGTGGCATTGTCAGCGAATTCTTCAAGTATATCCTGTGAAAACGTCCGGATCATGACCCCGTCCACGTAACCGGACAGGACCTTGGCTGTATCGGCTATTGTTTCGCCCCTGCCTAGTTGTATATGGTCCGGACTCAGGAAAATACCTGTACCACCCAGCTGGAAAACCCCTGCCTCGAACGACACGCGCGTTCTGGTTGATGGCTTTTCAAACAGCATGCCCAGTGTTTTTCCCTTCAACGGTTCGAATTGTGTTCCTGATTTGTGCTTCCTTTTCAGCTCATTAGCCAGTTCCAGCAAACCGAACAATTCTTCTTGCCACAAATCTGCAAGTTTTAAAAAATGACGGCCTTTCAACCGGTAACCGGCATGTATGGGGGCAACCTCAGTTTTCATTCACATCACACGCTCCTTCCACCAGTTTAATTTCTGGCTATCAGTCAAACAGTCATACGGAATAGAAGGCTCCCGCGGCTGGACAGACGCATATAATGATTCCGGATATACTGTCATTTAAAATGTTATGTATTATTATGCAATAAAATTTATATTAATGCAATATTTTTCTCATAAAAATAAAATAATGGATGCAAACCGTAACCTTGATCCGCATCCATTTTTAGATATAATCGCTTAATTATTCAATTCTGCCACCCGATTTTCCATACGGCCAATATTGTCAATCTCCACGGTTATGGTGTCCCCATCATTTAAAAATTGCGGTGGTTCCATTCCCATACCAACCCCATCCGGCGTTCCCGTCATAATCAGGTCGCCGGGTTTTAGTGTAATCAGGGACGAAATGAATTCAATCAGAAACGGGATATCAAAGATGAGTTGTTCCGTTGTTGCTGCTTGACGCTTCTCACCATTCACATAGGAACTAATGGCTAAATGACCGGGGCTGCCAACCTCATCAGCTGTGACAACCCAAGGACCAATCGGTGTTGCGCGGTCCATCGTTTTCCCTTGCAGCCATTGCGGTGTCCGCTTTTGCAGATCACGGGCCGAAATATCATTACCGATTGTATAACCGGCAATATAATCGAGTGCATTTTCCCGTTTGATATGTGATGCCTGTTTTCCGATGACGGCTGTCAGCTCAGCCTCATAGTCAAGTTTCCGGACGAATCCCGGTTTTTCAATCAGATCATCAGGTCCTATCAGCGCATTGGCAAATTTGGCAAATAATACTGGGTGGTCCGGAACATTACTATCCATTTCTGCTGCATGAGCGGCATAATTTTTGCCGACACAAATGATTTTCGATGGCGACGGAACCGGTGTGGCCAGATTAGTTTCATCACGACTAAAGGTAATATCCTTCACATCATTCGTTTTGGCATATGCCTGTACGTCTTTGGCCTGTTCGATGACAGACTGACCGACGGCATAAAACTGTACCGGATCGGCGGGGAAAAGCCTGTCAGCAGCATCTGCTTCGTTGTCTTTGTTTCCGGCACGTTGCCATCTTCGCCATGTTTCTTGCAGGTCAACTATTTTTTCTTCGTGCATAAATCCCATCCTTGCCGGTCCGGGGTTGCCCTTAATTTTGTAGCTTAATAATTTCAAAATATGTACCTCCTTGAGACTTCAATCATATATGTATTCGACTTCTTCCATCCCAATCCCTGTTATAATTGCAATTTTTCATCAAAACTTGGATGAGTCCCAACAATAATTTTTGAACAACCTCTTTAAAGAAAAAATCCGGTACCCTTTAAAGCGTACCGGATTTCTTTATCGTTTATGAATATGACTGTCAATTTCAGCTACCATGTGTTTACATCTTTCATATTCTTTTTGTCGTCTTTTTTCCACGGCTATGCGTTTTTCCAGTTTCCTTTCGTATTCCACATAACCCATTTTGTGCGACTGCTGCATTGCTTTCTCCATTTCCGGAGTATAATGCATTTTTATGCCACTATTTATAGTGAACCATCCTTTCGTTTGATTGCGAAAACAAGCATACCATAATCATAACAAGCACAAAACACATATGGCCACTTTAGTTTGCTTGGATAAAATATATAAAGCTGAAATTCACCTCTGTAACATGTCATGTAAACTTAGTGAATTCCTTAAAATTTGCATTACGCCTGCTCACCGTCAACCGGTACAATCGCACCATCAAATTCTTCCGTTATAAAGTTCTGGATTTCCTCAGAGTGCAGCACATCCACTAATGTATTGATTGCTTCGTTGTCCTCATTTTCTTTCTTGACTGCGACCACATTCACATATGGCGACTCTTCACCTTCCAGAATGAGTGCATCTTCCATCGGATTCAATTCCGCACCGATTGCATAATTGGTGTTAATCGCGACGAGGGTATTTTCTTCAGTTTCATACAGATTAGGCAATGTTGCGGCATCATAGTCATACGAAAACGTCAGATTTTTTGGGTTCTCCACAATATCATCTGTTGTTGCATCGACTGTATCAACGTCATCCGCCAATTTAATCAGGCCTTCCTTTTCAAGTAATCCAAGAACACGTCCGTGGTCGGCAACCGAACGGCTCATCAGCACTTCAGCACCCTCCGGAATCTCATCAATACTGCTGAAGTCTTTGGAATAAATTCCCATTGGTTCAATATGAATCCCGCCAAGATGGGTGAAATCATAGCCAATATCCGCAATCTGTCCCTCCAGATAAGGAATATGCTGGAAGTAATTTGCATCAATTTCCCCATTTGAAAGATCTTCATTCGGCAATACATAATCCTGGTATTCTTCAATCGTTAACGTGATACCTTCTTCCTCAAGAAGTGGTTTCGCTTCCTCTAAAATCTGAGCATGTGGTGTGCTCGATGCACCAACCTTTATCTCGGTGCTGTCGCCGTCACCTGAACCGCCGCAAGCCACCAAAAAAAGAACTGTTAATAATGAAACAAATGCCAAACCTTTTTTCATGTTCATTTTCTCCTTTAGCGTTTATCTATTTTGTTGGAAATATAATCTCCAATGAACTGGAACAAAAATACGATAAGAACAACCAGTACTGTACATACAAAAACAACATCAAATTCACGACGCTGGAACCCGAAGAAGTATGCATAATTTCCGAGTCCCCCAGCACCGATGACACCTGCCATAGCCGTATAGCCAATCAGATTAATCGCTGTCACGGTAATACCCGAAACGAGCGCCGGCATTGATTCGGGAAGCAAAACCTTGAAAATGATCGTTTTTGTTTTAGCCCCCATTGCTTTTGCTGCCTCGATCACTCCTTTATCCACTTCTTTCAGGGCAATTTCAACCAAACGCCCGTAAAATGGTGCAGAGCCGATGATCAATGCAGGCAGTGCCGCATTCGGACCACGGATCGTGCCAATCAAAAAGTCGGTGAACGGGAAGAGGAGCAGGATCAAAATTATAAATGGGATAGCCCTGAATATATTGACAATCGAGGCAACGATCATATTGAGTACTTTATTTTGCCAGATGCCACCATCCATCGTCAGATAAAGCAAAAGGCCCAATAATATTCCAAAAATAAAGGTACCAATCAAGGCGAGAATCGTCATATAAAATGTTTCATATGTGGCAACCCATAAATCCTGCATATCAATATTCGGAAACAGACTATTCCACATCACGGAGCACCTCCACTTCCACAGAGGTTTCATCCCTTAAATGGTTTATTACCCGGGCAATTTCTTTAGGCTCCCCATCGATTTGAACGAATAATGTGCCGTATGCGCCTTGCTGCATTTGCGTAATTTTTCCCTGCAAGATATTGATGTCAATATTAAATAACTTGGCTGTCCGGCTGATAATCGCCTGATTTGCTGTTTCGCCGACAAAATGAAGTCTGATGATATTGCCACTGTCATAAGTGTTGATCAATTCCTCGACACCGTCATGTTCATTGCCGGTTCCCATCACTTGCTCAACAAACTTTTTGGTGATCCGTTGCTGCGGATGCATAAACACATCACGTACATTGCCTTGTTCAACGATTTTTCCCGCTTCCATCACGGCCACTTGTTTACATATTTTACGGATGACATGCATTTCATGGGTAATCAGTATAATCGTCAACCCGAGTTTTGCGTTAATATCCACGAGCAGATCCAGAATCGCATTCGTCGTTTCCGGATCCAGCGCTGATGTTGCCTCATCACAGAGCAATACTTTCGGTCTGTTGGCAAGTGCCCGGGCAATCCCGACGCGCTGCTTTTGTCCACCGCTTAATTGTGAAGGATAAGCATTTTCCCGTCCGGCTAACCCGACGAGTTCGATTAATTCCAGGACTCGGTCTTCCCGTTCACGTTTGGCAACCCCGGCAATTTCCAATGGAAACGCAATATTTTCCTTCACGGTCCGTGACCACAGCAAGTTAAAATCCTGAAAGATCATGCCGATTTCCTGCCGGGTAATCCGCAGCTGATTGGTACTCAGCGCGGTTAGTTCCTGACCATCGATGACGATTTTGCCGGCAGACGGCTCCTCCAGCCTGTTCAAAAGCCTCACGAATGTACTTTTGCCGGCGCCGCTGTAGCCAATGACGCCAAATATGTCACCTTCTTTAATATCAAGGGTTAAATCATCGACCGCGGTTATCTGGTTGTTCGTTGTTGTGAAAACTTTTTTTAAACCCTCTATTGATATCAAGGTTATCCTCCTTCATTGCTATTATGTCCGTTTTCCAAGAGCGGTATCGCATCATTTTAACGAAGGAAAGTGCTTGAATAACGGTGGTTTCTCACCCTAAATAAGAAACGTCTTCCTGTTAAGAGAACAGAAAGACGTATACAATCACCATCTTCACGTTCCCTTATCTGTCAAAGCAATCGCTTTGCAGGAATTGGCACCTTCCAAATAATAACTATTTGAGGTTGCCGCGGTTTCATAAGGCCAGCCCCTCCACCGCTCTGGATAAGAGAAAAAAATCGTATTCAATTTAAAATCGATAATAAAAATATTAGCACGACTTATCCCGGTTGTCAACAGGGTTGGGACAAAGGGTCAGGGTTGGGACAGGGGGTCTGACCCTTTGTCCC
>Ga0079226_10001541_pt1 | contig 17706 bp, 19 predicted proteins | sample Poulit2014_FD_76345 | JGI IMG/M metagenome (GOLD analysis project Ga0079226, IMG submission 76345) | Agricultural soil microbial communities from Georgia to study Nitrogen management - Poultry litter 2014 | ecosystem: Environmental > Terrestrial > Soil > Agricultural land | place: USA: Georgia...
CGCATCGTGCAACCCACCTCTGGAAAAATCTTCATTAACGGTGAAGACTCCTCAGAGATGGACCTACAAGAGCTGCGCCGCGGCATTGGTTACGTGATCCAAGAGATTGGCCTCTTCCCCAATATGACCATTGAAGAAAACATCACCATAGTGCCCAAGCTCTTAGGCTGGAACCCAGCTCAATATAAAGAACGCGCTCGGGAGCTTATGGCGATGATTAGCATGGAGCCCGATCGTTACCTCAAGCGTTACCCTTACGAGCTGTCTGGCGGCCAACAGCAACGTATCGGCGTGGCTCGCGCGCTTGCCGCAGATCCTCCGGTGATGTTAATGGACGAACCCTTCGGCGCCATTGACCCCATCAACCGTGCGACTATTCAAGAAGAGTTCCTGAATATGCAAAAGGAACTTAAAAAAACCATTATGTTCGTCAGTCATGATATTGATGAAGCCATTAAAATGGGCGATCGCATTGCGATGTTTCGCGAAGGTCATTTGATCCAGTACGACACCCCAGACGACTTGCTCGCTGCACCGAAAAACGCTTTTATTGCCTCTTTCCTCGGCGAAGACCGCGCCTTTAAGCGCTTAAGTCTGGTCAAGGTTCATGAAGTGATGAGCGATGAGCTGGGCACAGTCACCCCTAATGACAGCTTGGCCACCGCTTTAGAGCGTATGGATGACTTTGGTTACCACGATGCGATTTTAGTGGTCAACAACCTGCATCAACCCGTGGGGATAATCAACCGTGCCGTGGCCCGCACCACCCGTGGCTTTTGCCGAGATCATCTACAAAAAGCACCAAGCTCCATTGAGCTTGAAGACACTTTGCATAAAGCGGCATCTTTGATGTATGCCAATGACACTATTTGGCTGCCCTGCGTTGATGCGCAAGGGCGGTTACGCGGACAAATCACCCAGCGCGCCATGAGCCACCATCTAGGTGCGCGCTTCCGCTCTAAAGAAGATGGCAGTCGTCGCTCAGCACAAGCAGCAAAGGAGTAAGCCGATGCCTATCCAAAGCCTAAACAGAGCCCTGCGCGCCCTTGTGCTGGTCGCTGTATTTGTGGCGGGAGCATGGGGTCAATCCAGTGGAGTCATTGACGACTTTCTCTTCTATCTACCTGATGTTCAATACCTGCTGGTCGAACACCTGTGGTTAACTGCAGTGTCTGGCAGCTTAGCCATTTTGGTGGCCATCCCAGTGGCTATATTTTTATCACGGCCCAGCATGGCACGCTGGGCAGAATCATTGCTGCAAATTTTTAATATTGGTACCACCATTCCAACCTTAGCGGTGCTTGCACTGTCGATGAGCTTCTTGGGAATTGGCACATTACCTGCGGTATTTGCGCTGTTTGTTGCCACTTTATTACCCATTGTGCGCAACACCTACACGGGCCTTAAGGGCATTGATCCTGCGCTGATGGAAGCTGCCGCAGGAATTGGTATGTCACCCTTACAGCGCCTGATTAGAGTGGAATTACCTAACGCTCTATTTGTGATTTTTGCCGGTATCCGTACCGCTCTGGCACTGAACGTGGGCACCGTGCCCTTAGCCTTCTTAATCGGTGGCGGTGGTTTAGGAGAGCTGATTTTTACCGGTATCGACCTGTACGATCCAGTGATGATGCTGTCCGGCGCGATACCTACCGCCCTGCTGGCCATTGTTGTGGATGTCTTTATTGCAACCCTTGCCTTTTTAATGATCCCCCGAGGAGTTAACCCAGACCGTGCATAATCACGCGAGCTTTTAGCGCGTACCGCAACACTCAAGTTTTAACTGCAACACAAGGAAAAAAACCATGAAACGTTTAATAAGTATCATCAGCGGCCTTATTTTGGCCGGCGCCCTAGCGGCCAACGCTCAGGCGCAAAAAATTGTCGTCGGTGGCAAAAACTATACTGAACAGCTCATTATGGCCAGCCTCACCAGCCAATACCTCGAAAATCTGGGCTACGACGTGAGCACCCGTGACGGCATGGGTTCTGCGGTGCTGCGCCGCGCTCAAGAAGGTGGCCAAGTTGACCTGTATTGGGAGTACACCGGTACCTCACTGTTCGTTTACAACAACATCAGCGAAAGCCTCACCGCAGAAGAAAGCTATCAGCGAGTCAAGGAGCTGGATGCCAAAAAAGATATCGTATGGCTTGAGCCGTCTGGCGCAAACAACACCTATGCTTTAGCTATGCGCCAAGCCGATGCAGCCAGCACTGGGATTAAAACGCTACCGGACTTGGCCAACGCCATTAACGACGGCATAAAGTTAAAGTTCGGTCTCGATGCTGAGTTCTACTCCCGTGACGACGGCTGGACACCCCTGCAAAAAGCCTATGGATTCCGTGTTGGTCGCAGGGACATCTCACGCATGGACACCGGCCTCATTTACTCGGCACTACGCAATGGTGATGTGGATGTTGGTTTAGTATTTACCACTGACGGTCGCATTCCAGCCTTCGATTTCCACTTACTGGAAGACATTCAGCAGTTTTTCCCAGCCTACTCCATGACCCCTGTGGTGCGTCAAAAAACACTTGACGAAAACCCCGAGCTGGCCGATCAGATCAATGCTCTTTCCGCCTTATTTAACGATGAGGTTATGGCACAACTCAACGCCAGTGTTGATGTTGACCGCAAATCCATTGAAGACGTGGCACGTCACTTCCTTAAGGAAAATGGCTTGCTTTAATCCAAGCATAATCAAACAGCTTAATTTCCATGTAAAGGGCCGCTGAATGCGGCCCTTGTTGTATGTGGCAGAATGAGCTGGGTAGCCTAAATAACGCAGTATACAGCGATGAGCTTACCCCCCTATAGGCCAGCTCCCTGCAACAGAGAAACATATAAGTATTAAAACTTATATCGACTCATGCTCAACAACCTGCTCCATAAGCAGTTCACGTAATGTCGCAGCCGCAGGTTTGGCGTGTTCCAATATCTCGTTAATACGATGAAAGTGCGCTAAACGCACTCCAGGAGCTTCCGGTCTAATGAGAATATCCGGCGGTTGATTGCGTAATGCTTGGCGAGTGATCGACTGCTGCATAATTTTAAAACTATTAAACAGCATATCGCTCATGCCTAATTCCTGCCCATTATTAGGCTGGTGATTGCCTGATACATCCACCGCAATAACTAAATCAACCTCGCCCTGCAACAGATCAAAAGGCAAAGGATTGGAGGTGCCACCATCAATCAACAAATGCTCGCCATGGCGCACCGGCGTAAAGAGCCCTGGCACCGCCATACTGGCTTCTATGGCACGGAACAAGTTGCCGTCACTGATAGAAACCATGTCTGCCGTCCAATAGTCAGTGGCCACCACTGTTAGCGGAATTCGCAGCTCGGCAAAGGTTCGCGGCCTAATATGCGCAGCCAGCACATGCAAAAACCCACTGGAATCCAGCAAACCGGCACCGCCTCGCCAAAACCGCAAAAGCTTAGCGAGCTTCACATCGGACTTAGCCAAACCAGAAAATGCATCCAAAGGTGAGCCCGCCACAGCAGCAAAGATCTCTCGAATCTGCTGCGCAGACAGCCCAGCGGCATACAGCCCACCAATCACCGCTCCAATACTGGTGCCAGTAATACGATCTGGCACTATGCCCAGCTCATCAAACACCTGCAAAATAGCAATATGGGCCAAACCATTGGCACCACCGGAACCCAGTGCTAAACCAATGCTAATCGGCGCTTTGGGCTGCTCAGCATTTGGAGTTAAGAATTCGGTAAGTTTTTGCAGTCCGCTGGCAAAAGGTGTTGGCATGCATAGTTCTCCCTAGCAGCACAGCATAAATGCTTTGGTTTTATTATAAGTAAAGACTTGCATAATTGACATGCTGCTCAGCAACAGCGAGGATTTTAAGCCCATTAGGAAAAGGAAAATCTTTTTGCACTCAGCACCACTAACCAATCATTTAAACAGCGTACACATAGGAGCAAGACCCATGTCTAAACTGCTACTCAACGCCGATGTGGGTGAAAGCCTAGGACCTTGGGTCATGGGCAACGATACAGCTTTGATGCCCTTAGTGGATCTAGCCAATATTGCCTGCGGGTTTCACGCCTCCGACCCCGATATTATGCGTGCCACGGTGCAACTGGCCGCGCAGCATGGCGTGACCATTGGTGCGCACCCGGCCTATCCTGACCTGATTGGCTTTGGCCGCAGGTCAATGGCCTGCACGCCGCAGCAAGTGGAAAACTTGATGCTCTATCAAATTGGCGCACTGGCAGCCATATGTCGCGCGGAAGGTGCCAACCTCCACTACGTCAAGCCCCACGGCGCGCTGTACAACGATATGGCTAAGGACCATCAGCTATTGGCCGCAGTCATGCGTGGCGTGGCTGCCTTTGATCCAAATCTGCTACTGGTTGTACCCGCGAGCCACGACCCTGCACCTGCTCAAGCCCTGGCTCGCGAACATAACTTAAAACTATGGTTTGAAGTGTTTGCCGACCGCAGTTATCACCAAGATGGTTCTCTGGTTGCCCGCGGCACCCCAGGCGCTGTGCATCAAGAGCAACAGCTGATTGTCGAGCAAGCCATTAAATTTGCTCAAGGTTTACCCATCCAATCCGTCGAAGGCACAGAGCTCACTTTGCATGCCGACACCCTCTGCGTACATGGCGACAATGCGGCGTCGATACAGGCAGCGCAAGCCATACGCAGTGCTTTAACCAATGAATAAAAGCGAATAAAAGCATGCTGATGCTGCCAAGAATTGAAAACGCGGGACTCAACGGATGGCTGGTACGCCTATTCGAGCGCATTGATGATGCCAATCTGGCACCTATTATGGCGCTGTCCCGGCAATGTGAAGCAGCCTTTGGCGCAGCATTAATGGATCTCACGCCGTCTTACACCACTTTGCTGGTGGAATTTGACCTGTTACAGATGTCCCCTGGGCAAGCGCTGCTTAAGTTACAAGCTTTGCTGGCCGAAGAGTCCCAGAGCGCAGTAACTGAGCAGGGCCCATTAAAAGAGCTGCCGGTATGGTACGAGCCGAGCGTCGGACCCGATTTGGCGCGCGTAGCGGAACGTAGCGGATTAAGTGTCGAGCAGGTCATAGAGCTGCACTGCGCCACCACTTACAAAGTGTTTGCCTTAGGCTTTGCACCGGGTTTTGCCTTTATGGGTTCGGTCGATGCACAACTGGACGCCCCACGCTTGGCAAGCCCCCGACCCCGTGTGCATGCCGGCAGTGTTGCCGTGGCAGGTCGTCAGACCTCTGCCTACCCAACACAGTCGCCCGGCGGCTGGAACCTACTGGGCCGCACCCCAGTGACTTTGTTTGACCGTAACCGTGCACAGATGAGCTATTTTCAGGTGGGTGATCGGGTGCAAATGTTGCCCATCGATAAACAGGAGTTTCTCCGCTTAGGGGGCGATCCCACGCCACAGGACGACGCCTGATGATGAGTTTTAAAACTGCCTTCAAAGTTATTCAAGCCGGCCCACTCGCTTCCCTGCAGGACGCGGGCCGCTTCGGTGTGCGCCAGCTTGGGATAACCCAAGGCGGTGCCATCGACCTACACGCCTGGGCATGGGCCAACGCTTTAGTGGGCAACCCTTGGGGACCGGCCGCACTGGAAATCACCTTTAGTGGCCTACAACTGGAAGCCACTGCAGATTTGCAGCTGGCCATAGCGGGCGCAGACTTGGGGGCCGCTATCGATAAAAAACCCATCGACAACTGGGCCGCTTGCCAAATTAAGGCTGGACAACGACTTGAGTTCACAAAACCTGTTAATGGGCTGCGCGCCTATCTAGCGGTGCTAGGTGGCTTTCAAGCCGAGCCCTTACTGGGCAGTTTGTCAGGGGTTGCCCGCGAGCAGCTGGGCGGCCATAACGGCGATGGCAAACAACTGGCCGTCGGCGATCGGCTGCAGGTACTAGACAATACTGCTGACGCGCCAACACAAGCGCGACAAATCCCTGCAAGAGAAAAGCCTGATTATTCACAACCCGCGGTATTGGACTTTATCCTCGGCGCGCAAGCCGAGTATTTCAGCGGGGTCAGTCTGTTTGAGTTTTTCAATCAAGGTTGGAGCGTTGATAATCGCTCAGATCGGATGGGGATTCGTCTGAATGGCCCACTATTAAAATGCGCTATCAATAATTTGGTGTCCGAAGGTTTAGCGCTGGGTGCGCTACAGGTTCCGCCCGATGGCCAACCCATTGTCTTACTCAATGACCGTCAAACCATTGGTGGCTACCCAAGGCTGGGTACCTTAACGCCGCTGGCTTGCGCCCGCTTAGCCCAGTGTTTACCGGGGCAGCAGGTGACCTTTAGGCCGGTTCCGGCTGAGCGCGCCTATCAGCAGCACCTTAAGTTTTTGCAACAGGTTGGCCACGCTCGACCCAGTGCGTAACGCCAGCTCGCTGGGCACAGACGAGAACATTTTGCACAGTGGAACAGCCTGCCTGGTAGTGCACGCTAAGCAAATGAGACCCTCTTAAAGTGCGGATTATCCACAGCCACTTCCAGCAGCGACAGTTCGGTTAACACAACCAAAGGTTCACTGCCATTGACTGCGACTTTAATGCACTCGTCTTTGTGCTCATTAAGTGCTGTATCCAGCGCGGTACCCTCAATCACCTCGCCTGATTTCAAAGTCAATATGATGGGGTAGCGAAACATACAGGCTATTTCGATGTAGTCATGTTGGTCACAGCTGATCATGGCATGCTCCGCGGCGCCGCAACATAAAGCAGACCCAAAGACTTGCTTAATGGTATTTGGAAACTCACCCATTTCATCACGCTGACTTAAATATTAGTACTTGATGCCGCCCAACTCAGCCATGTGCTGGATCTCAACCGGTGATAAAAAAGCACATTGTCTTTGGCGCAGCGTAGAAAATAGGCGTGGGTATTGACGTTAGGAAAAGGATGCCACACTTGTGTCTGCCATAAATTGTTATAGAGCTGCTTCATTGCGAAACCTCCCTAGTACTTTATTGGCCACACCGCTGCAGTGCAGGCTTGTTTGCTGCACGCCGTCAGTCTGACTGTGACAGCCAGCTCAATTAACCACTTTAACCAAGCTATTGAAGTGTGCTGCTAAGCGAATATTCAGCTTGGCTTGTAGCGCACAGCTACAGCCAACTGTAATCTTCGCCTAGCAACAGTAATAACGTCCGAACTTATTTGTTGATAACTCTCAGCATCCAAGCAGTTTTTTCATGAACTCGCATGCGGTCAGAGACTAATGCCGCTGTGGATTCATCATCTGCATCCTGTGCTGTTTTCAACACGTCACGGGCGGTGCGTACCACTTGTTCGTGGCCTTTAGTTAGCAAATCAACCATTTCTAATGCACTTGGCACGCCATCCACTTCTTCAATTGAAGTCAGTTTGGCGAACTCTTTGTAGGTGCCCGGCGCTGGCACACCCAGTGTGCGGATACGCTCTGCAATGTCATCAACAGCAACCGCTAACTCCGTGTAGTGCTCTTCAAACATTAAGTGCAGCTCACGGAACTGAGGCCCAGTCACATTCCAGTGGAAATTGTGGGTCTGTAAATACAGTGTGTATGAATCAGCTAAAAGTCGCTTTAATCCTTCTGCAATTTCGAGTCGGTCTTCTTTATTAATACCAATATTTATAGCAGTCATTTCATTACCTCGTATTTAGGGTCGTCTTCAACTATAACATCTTGCTCATTAATAAACGGAGTTAACAGGCTCTTTTTTTAGCAAAAAACTCACTATTTTGAGCTGGTTTTACAAGCCACAACCTGAACAACAGCGCTTTCACCCTGATGGTATTTGCCTTCTGAAATATATCGTTTTACCTCAGCGCCAACAACAAACTGTAGCCCTTTGAGCTCAATTTTTAACTCCTCAAGGGACATGAACAATTGCTTTTGTGAGGCTGGTGGCCCACCACGCCCTGTTGTTTCAAGCTGCTGCTCTGTGTAAGCCTCTAAAATAAACACTCCGCCTGGTTTTAATGCTCTGACAGCTTGGCTGTGCAGATTTTTGCGCAGCGCAGCGGGAACATGCGCAGTAATGGACACAATACCATCCCAAGCCTCACTGCCTAAATCATAATCTGCCAAGTCTGCAACAACCGTGGTGATCGTCACACCATGCTCAGCCGCAAACCTTTGTGCCTTCTCCAAACCTACGGATGATTGATCCACAGCAGTAACCACATAGCCTTGCCGAGCCAAAAAAACCGCGTTGCGACCTTCACCTTCAGCCAAGCAAAGAACCTGTCCACCCTTGGGAATTTTGGCGTATTCAGACTTAAGAAAATCATTTGCAGCAGTGCCATAAGCAAAGCCTGCTTCTGTATATCGCTGATCCCACATCGACTCATATCCTCTTGATTGACTCAGGCTGGCAGTCAGTGTGTTTATGCCTCAAGCTGTAACTGCCCGCCATTATTAAATTCAGTCGCTACACTCTGATACTGCTGAATAGCCGCTTGCCCGCTTTCACTGGTTGGCTGCGAGCTTTCTGCAGCCGCATTAGCGGGCTCTTCATCATCTCTATCTTGACTGGCCTGTTCGGCACGGGCCTGTGCTTCCATTTGCGAAGCTTGGGCTGCCACCGCACGGTCCTGACCTGAAGGTTCTGCGGGGGCCAGCGCAGCGGCACGGATTGTTTGCGCTTTACGAATAGTGTCTTCAGGGGTGCTGCCGCTGGATGTATCAATCTTAACTTCACCACCAACGGCATAACTCACCCCATCGGCCCCACGCTGGTAGGTGAAGGTTGCTCCAGACATTGCCAGTCCACCAGCTGCCGCTAGATGTGCCATTTCATGGGCACGCACCTCACGGTCCCGTGCCTTCAGCTGCTCGACTTCTTTAACTTGTTCGGCAGTTAGCGCAACGCCTGTGGGTTCTTGTTTATCGGCTGACACTCTTGGTGACTTATCTGCAGCAGGGCGCTCTGCATCGCTCAGCTTCGCACGCTTGGTATAAGTTTGAGTTACAAAAGAATGGCCTGCAGATGAAATATTCATAACGGCCCTCCAGATTTACTCAATTCAATGTAATCAGTATGCCGTTAACCAGCCTGCTGATCCAGTTTCACTCTGAGCAAGCGTTATTTATTACGATTGAAGTCGAATAACTGCAGTTAAGTATGCTCCTCTAAACCCCAGTGCACACGCTGTCTTAACAGCCGCCAGCGTTGCAATTCCGCTGTTTCTGTAGCCATAAGTTGCTTGGCTTACTCACAGTCTGCTGAGAAGAATAATTTTGCTGTTTTCTTGCCATAAATAACGATGTTTGCCATGGTTACGCTAACTCTAAAGTTAGCTGAGTCAACCGAGCACAACTTTACTGAACAAGTTACTGCTATTTTAAAGTTACATAATTGCAAGCAAAGGGAGGCACTGAAAAGCATAAAAAACTGTCAGCTTTAACACTGCAAAAGCTGGGAAGTGAACCACTACACTCCATACAGTAAAAAATAAAAATCGAACACCTGAGGAGAAATCATGAAATTCTATAAAAAACTCTGCGCCGCTGCAGTTATTACTCTCGCCACTGTAACCAGCGCCGCGCATGCAGAAACATGGCGCTTTGGCCTTGAAGAAATTGAGGGCAGTGTCCAAGCAAAATATGCAGAAGCATTTAAGGAGCTCATAGAAGAAAAAAGTAAGGGTGACGTCACTGTGCAACTGCTGCCCTACGGCAAATGGGGATCCAGCTACTCAGAGCTGTACGACGCCATCCAAGGCGGTGCTATTCAAATTGGCTTTGGCTCTGGTGCTTTAGGCGGCACCGTGCCCGAGAGTCAGCTACTCAGCCTGAACTTCGTGATGCCAAACGACCAGTTAGAAACCGTGAAAGTTCTCAATTCTCCAGAATTTATTGACAGTGAACCTTGGCAGCAATCGTTCCGCCAACGGGGTTTGGTACCTTTAGCTGAACTAGCAGAAGGTTATCAAGTATGGACCTCGAATAAAGCCATCGAGACCCCTGCTGATATGAAAAACCTAGCGATCCGGGTGATGGATAACAGCCTTTTGCGCTCCACTTACAACGCCTACGGGGCATCACCAATCACCATTGCCTATGGCGAACTCTACAGCGCGCTGCAACAGGGACAGGCGCAAGGGAATATTCAGCCAGTGTTTGCCCATGAAGAAATGGGTTTCTACGAAGTACAGAAACACATGATCTTCGCCGGCCAAGCGCAATTTGTCGCCACCCTGATGGGTAATCTGGACTGGTATGAAGGGCTTTCAGAGCAACAACAGGCCATGCTCAAAGATGTCACCAACCAGCTGGTGCAAACCGGTCACGAGATCCAAAGCACATTCAACCAAGAGCGCTTGGATGTCATCAAGTCAAAAAGCGATATTAATATTATCGAGCTCAATGCCGAGCAGCGGGATGCATTTCGCACCCTGGCTGAGCCTGTGCGCCAAGTCTTTATTGATGACGTCGGCGAGCGCGGCAAACAGTTGCTGGATATTTTATTACGCGAGTACGGCGCATCAGACGCCTAACATAACACCAACCACACAGGCATTTACTGCCTGATACTAAAGCCGCTGGTGCTGATTATAACTCAGCGCCAGCGGCTTTTTTATTGCTGCCAGCTAGCCGCCCAGCGAAGGTAGGAATAGCGAAACCTGCGGGAACATGATCAGAATCACTGTGGCCAGCAATAAGATAAATACAAAGGGTGGCGTGCCACGAATAACATCCAAATAAGGTCGACGAAACACTGCTATTGCCGTGAAAATATCACAACCAAACGGCGGAGTTGCTGAGCCTATCGCCGCTTGCAAAGTCACAATAACCCCCACATGAACTGGGTCCAAGCCTGTGGACTGAATCAGCGGCTTAAAAATAGGCACCAAAATAAGAATGACCACAATGGGGTCAACAAACATGCAGCCAATAAAAAATGCTACAGCGATCAACAATAACGCAAGGGTTTGACTGTCACCCACCCGTTCAATGGTCGGACCCAGCAGCTGCTCTGGGATACCAGCAGTGCCCAACGCTTGAGAAAATGCTGCACCAATGGCCACTAGAATAAACACCACAGCGGTAATCATCCCAGTGGACAGTGCCAAGCTACCCAGATCACGAATAGCGACTTTTCTAAAGATCACCACTTCTAGCAATAGCGCATAGGCAACAGCAACAGCTGAGGCCTCCACAGCACTGAAATAACCGCCGTAGATCCCACCCACCACAATAACGGGGAAACCCATCGGCAGAGCAGCCTTACGCAGTGCCCTGAAACGTTCCGACCAAGGTGCTTTCGAGCCTGTGGGCATGCCTTTAATGCGCGCCCAGAAATAACAATAGGCAGAAAACATCAGCATAATCATCAGTCCAGGCAAAATACCCGCCAAAAACAGATCACCAATCGAGGTTTTCATCACCACCCCGTAGATGATGAAGCCAATGCTCGGGGGGATCAGTAGCGCAATATCACTGGCATTGATGATCAGCGCCAACGCAAAAGAGTCGGGGTAACCCTTCGCCAGCAAGCGGGGACGCATCGGCCCACCCATAGCAACCACTGTCGCCTGAGTAGAGCCCGACACCGCGCCGAACAAAGCACAAGAAATCGCTGTGGTAATTGGCAGTCCACCACGCAGGTGGCGGACAAAAGAGTCCACCAAATCGAGCAACCGATTAGCGGTATGACCCTTAGTCAGTATATCGGCGGCAAAAATAAACATCGGCACCGCCGCCAGCACCCAGCTACTTACCCCATTGGCCATCCAGCTGACCGCTTGATCCGGGCCAAAAAAGGTCATGCCGGTAAACATCATAAAGAGAGTGCCCACAGCCAAGGGCACCATCATCGGAAAACCAAGCAAAAGCAGTACGATCATGGTTACGAACAATAAAGTCAGCATTTTTTGCTCCGCTTCAGTCTGTTGTTTGTTTTTTGTTATGGACCGAAATGCCTTTTAAGCAGACCTGATCATCGCTATTATCGAGCGGCACTTCTGAATACACTTCTATGTCACGGAAGGTGCGGTAAATATCTTTACTGATGAGATTACGTAGGGCTGTCAAACTGTACTGAATGCCTGCCAAGGTGAAGCCTGCGGGTAAGGCTAGATTGATAATCCACATTGGGATGTGCAGCGCAGAGCTGGTGCGGCCACGAACATATAAAGCCAGATCGTACTGTGCTGATTTGTAGGCTAAGTAGAACATTAAAACGGCAGAGCCCACACTGATAATGATCAGCAGCGTTTTACGCACACGACCTTTGAGCAGATCATACACCGCTGACATACGGATATGCCGTGCGTGGCGAGCAGCATAGCCCAAACCTACGAAGGTTATAATCACCACCAACATTTCTGTGACTTCGTAGGTGCCGGGAATACCGCGATTAAAAAGAAGGTTGCCCATGACGTGGGCACTCATGAGAAAAGCCATCAACAGCACGCTGCTGGCAATGATGGTGCGCTCAATCCAGCCGAGCCCCCGATCAATTGAATTAAGAACCGTAAGGAAGATATTACGTTTAAGCTCTTCTTTACTCCCGTCTGTTTTATCCGAATCGTCCATATTCTCCCTCGCTTATTCAGACGGCCTTAACACTGTTAACGCTAACTACGCCGCTCCAGTGTCGCACTCGAATCGATTAAAAAGTGATCGAGCTAGACCTCAATTTATTTAGCAGGGTACAAGTAACAGGCAGCAATCGCCACCCTCTTACATTTCATTCGCCTTGCGATAGCTGCCTTGGTAATCAAAAACTCTTTCTTGCACCTGCCAGTAATGCTTATTTTTCTTACGGGCTATCACAAAGTCGGGCGTCGGCAATAAGCTTTGCAGGGCAAGCACTTCGTCAAGCGTATTGAAAACTTGCGGAGTCTGAGCATTGGCTAAACGCCGGCCAAATAATTGATTAAATACTTTACGCTGAGCAGGCTTTTTGAAGTCAAACGTTTCACTGAGTTCTTCGCCACCTTCTCCGTGATAGCTAACTTTCAGCTTATTTTGACCCTGTTCGCTGTTGGCATGGAGAGTGATTCCCGCACAACGAATCACCATGGCATCTTTCAGTTTTAAGGCATCACGCAGCTGGTCATCGGGGTCAATAATGGCTTTTTTACACTGCTGGCAATTGCGCGCGGCAATATCATTCTCGCCACCACAATGCGGGCATTCTTTGAAGCGAAAACGGTACGTGCATTGTTCAGGGTGCTGGTAGTGCGCTGCAGCCGCATCCTCATCATCGCTACCCAGCAATCCTTGACAACGCCGCCCATAATGCTCAATCACCTGCCCTTGTTCATCTGTTTTACCCCAATAAATATTGGCAAACCCACAGCTGGGGCAAAACACCTGTACCGGCTCACTGTCGGGATTGGGCTTCCTCTCGCCAACTTCTGGATGATATAAGTTGACCGCATTGCCGGCGTAATCAATCACCAGACAGTCTTCTTTACCCTCGTCCAGACGCAGTCCACGACCGACGATTTGTTGATACAAGCTGACTGACTGGGTCGGCCGCAAAATGGCAATAAAATCCACATGGGGCGCATCAAAGCCAGTGGTGAGCACCGAGACATTGACCAGATACTTTAATTGCCGCTGTTTAAAGCGCTGAATCAACTCATCCCGCTCACCTTGATCAGTGGCGCCGGTAATCAATGCAGTCTGCTCTTCAGGCAAATAACCAGTGATTTCTTTAGCATGATCCACGGTGGCAGCAAAAATCATCACCGCTTGCCGCTGCGCTGCCAGCTCCACCACCTGCTCAATAATGGCGCGGGTGACCCGTCGGTGCTTACCGAGCAGCTGGTTCACCTCTTGCTCCGCATATTCGCCCAAACGGTTCTGCGCCAGCGCCGAGAAATCATATTGCGCCACCGCCGCATCCACCAATTTGGGCTTGGTGAGATAACCGCGGTTGATCATATAAATCAACGGCAACTCATAAATACAGTGCACAAAGGGCTTATCCTCTTCACTGCGCACAAAACCTCGGTAGTGATAGCGATAAATCCAGCCCATACCTAAACGATACGGCGTGGCGGTAAGTCCCAGCACTTTCAAGTCTGTATTGTGTTGCCGCAGTTGCTCGATAATCCGTTGATACTGGCTGTTATCCTCACCACTGACTCTGTGGCATTCATCAATGATGATTAATGAGTACTCATCTTTAAACTGCTCTAGATTGGCCGCCACCGACTGCACACTGGCAAAAGTCACTTGATGCTGATTGTCCTTACGCTTTAACCCCGCTGAGAAAATACCGCCGACCACCCCATAGCTCTGATATTTGGCGTGGTTCTGCTCAACCAACTCTTTAACGTGGGTCAGCACTAAAATTTTACGCCGCGCCAGCCGAGCCAGCTCGGCAATCACTAAACTCTTACCGGCACCGGTGGGCAACACAATCACTGCTGACTCAGCAGACTTGCGAAAATGTTTTAAAGTGGCATCCACGGCTTCCTGCTGGTAAGGCCGTAGTTTAAAAGGCGCATTCATGGCTCAGTGCTTAAAGTAATTTAGATTAAAAAGCTATATTAGCAAATCCCGTTAGTTGCTAGGCTGCCAATAACTCTGCCCCAGCAATTGGCTTAACTTAAACTGCAGAGCGCACTAAAGGGTAGCGCTCAAGCACCTTGTAAACCGAACCGGCAGGGCCTTGCTGACTTTCAAAAAGCACGAACTCATCCACCGCAAACGATCCAAAAACCGTTTCACGGTACTCGGCCAGCAGGTGCTCAACTGAATCGCGCTGGCCTTTGAATCGGGCTAGAGTGAGATGGGGACGATAGCTACGCCGCTCAGTTTTTATGCCAAGATTCTCGACGCACTCTTTAATCGCGCCATGCAGACTGGTAACTGGCGCTTCTGGCTCAACCCCTGCCCAAAGAATCTTAGGTGCATGAGGTTCACCGAAACAGCCCAGCCCAGTAACATTTAACTTAAATGCTGCTAAAGCAATATCACGGGCCGCTTCACGCACTGCCAGCAAGAGTTCCTCTTCTATAACGCCAAGAAACAACGAAGTCAGGTGCAGCTGCTGAGCACTTTGCCATTGCGCACCCATCACATCTGTTCTCACCTGCAATAAACGCGCTTTAAGTTCTGCGGGGAGTTCCAATCCGAAAAACACCCTATGTTTGTTGTGCTCCGCATCATTCATACTGAACATCCTGTCACCATCAATTTTGAGTACATTTTATCTCGCCTGTTTAACAGTAAAATTAGCATGTTAATAAACACTCAGTGTTTTTTAGCTGACAACTCTGTACAACTCAAGACAAGACGCGCCTTAATCGGACAGATAATACTCCACCGTGGACACCACACGCACTTTCTTAATATGCGGATTACTCCGGTCTCGCGCTCGAACGCTGAACTGCCCCTGCGAGGCTTTTTTAATCTTACCCAGCTTGCTCTCAGAGTCTTTAGCGAATTTCTCCCCCACTTCTCGGGCATTGCGCGTCGCCTCTTCAATCATTTCGGGCTTAATCTGATTTAGGCCAGTGTAGATATACTCGGTCTCCGATTGATAATTATCACTGGTAAACACAATTCCCTGCTTACCGAGTTCCGACAGCTGGCCCATCACCGCGCGAACAGCCTCTACATTTTCCGAGTACAGCGTAATCGTTTGAGTGGCTGTATAACGGAACTCAGCCTTTTCAGCACCGCCCCACTGCTGGGCCAACTTGTCTGTTATGGAGGGGGATGCCACCGTTATGTCTTCTGGTGCCACACCGTTTTTAATTAAAAACGCTTTAATTTTTCCTGCATATGAATCCATTCGCTCATACAGCTCTTCCAGCTGATTCCCAGCTGCAGCAAAATCAATCGGCCACAACACAATGTCGGCCATCACATCCCTTTCCGCCAAGCCCTTAACCGTCACGCTTCTTTCATACTGCTTGACCTTAATGGCCGCCCCAGCCAATTGATAGCCCAGCACACTTAGACCCAGAGCCAAGGTTAGGCCTAACACCCAAGCGCTTCTGATATTCAATGCATTCACGTACATGCTCCTATTTACAGTTCCACCGTAGTGTACAGAGATTGAGCCTACGCACGAGCAAAAATACCGCGACAGGAACGCACACAAACACCGCGATGGCGGCAATTAACGCAACTACAGCGGGCACACCTGCAGCAAACGAGAGGGTAAAAGTGAGACCTTTGACTGCGTTGACGGGATTAAGCGAGGCAAATAAACTGGCATTATCGGGCGCACCCGAAAACAACCAGCACAATAAGAAAAACGCCACACCCGCTGCCCCGAAAGAAATCACTCCGCACTTGTTCATGCAATACCCTATTAGTGGCCCGTCTAACAGGTGCGGCCCAGTGACCACACCATGCATTCTGACACTGCCGGCTAAGTGTTAGCATCCCTTTCGCCAAAATCTTTAATTGCTCACCAAAATGCACTGAGTTCTCTTTTTTTCATATAACGTCGAAGTTAAGCCGTAACGCGCAGTGGAGCCAAACACATGCCAAGTTTACTGCCGTGTGCTTGGTGGAACGAAGCGGGAAACCAGTCCGACAACATGTGCTTGTTAAATTATTACCGTTCACCTTCCAAGCCATGCCATATCCGAAGAATAATGATGGTACTGGTATGAACTGAATACCGAACAACATACTTGCCGAAAACCATATCGCGAACAGAATCTGGTACCGGAGCCATCTCAACTGGCGTACCTATTTTTGGAAAACTGGGTAGCAACTCAATTTTACCAACCAGTTCAGTTGCTATTCTAGTTGCTGCTAACGGGTTGTGGAGCGCGATGAATTCTCTGAGGCGTTTCAAATCATCAATGGCTTCGTCCGTATAAACCAGTTTCACTTACCCGACCTCGGTGCATCCTGCTCGTTTTCTGTTCCCCAACCCTTAAGCCAGCCGTGAACCTCGCTAGCATCCACTACCTTACCTTGCGCTGCGGACTCCATTGCCTCCAGCGTTTGCTGCCAACGCTCTTGCTCAAGCTGTTGCCTTGCTATGTACTCCGACAATGCTTGGTTGATTACCCAGCCTTTACTCCGGTTTAACCTGCTGGCGATTTGCTCCAAGTGCTGCTCAACTTCTGCCTGAAGGCGAACTGTAGTGACGCTCATAGCTATACTCTCGAATTCTGAAGCTACAATGTATTACATCATAGTTTGCGAGGTGCGGCAAAAATTTAACGCTGCCAACAACGGCAGACTTGTAGTTGTGATTTTTGTGCAACAATGGCAAAGCCATGCACAAAAAGCGCGGCTGCAAGGCTGTTCAAGTCACGAAGTGGCTGATGTTGCGACCTTATTAAGTTTCGTTGTAGCACCTAAAAATTCGTTTCTGAGTGCACAACATGGTTCTTCATGCTCCGCAATTGTGATCCAACCACATGAATCACAATACACCGTATGAGATTTACACTTTAAGCATTCGGCAATAGAAAAAGATGATAATTTACCTTGGATTTCAAAACCAAAACCATGTTCCCAGCAAAGTAATCCAGGAACGTCTTTACCTGACTCATACTTTGTTAAGCAGTGAGTACAAACATCTGACATACGCCCATATGATATTTCACTAAAAGAACTTTCATATGCACTTTCCCAATCAAGATGCTCTAAAGTAATGCGTCTTTGAAACTTGTAACTACCCCGTAAAATAATACAGATTACTCGTAGAATTTCTTTTAAGCTAAACGAAAGGAGTTTGACGATGAGCAAACGAAAGACTGAAAGCCAAATTGTGGCGATTTTGAAAGAAGC
>Ga0079226_10001542_pt1 | contig 17697 bp, 16 predicted proteins | sample Poulit2014_FD_76345 | JGI IMG/M metagenome (GOLD analysis project Ga0079226, IMG submission 76345) | Agricultural soil microbial communities from Georgia to study Nitrogen management - Poultry litter 2014 | ecosystem: Environmental > Terrestrial > Soil > Agricultural land | place: USA: Georgia...
TAATTGGGATGAAGTAGCAGAATATATTTTAGAATCAGAAAAACCAGTTAGGATAGGTTATCATTCACCAGTATCTGCTCCAAGGATTGTCATTGAAACAGCTTTAAGACAAGCAGATATAAAGGTTACAGAAAACCCTAATGATGTAGATGCTGATGTATTATTAGTTGATTTAAAGGGGGCAAAAAATTTATTGTCAGCTTTTCAGGGGGATCAAGTAGATGCATGGGTGGCGCCCTCTCATTATCCAGAGGCTGCTGAAGTTGAAGAGATTGGATCAATCGCTTTAAACCTAGATGAATTTCCACCAGAGGGACAATGGTATGATTTTCCTTGTTGTGTACTAGCAGGGAGAGCTGATGTAATATCTGAACACCCTGAAGTTTTTGAAGCGTTAGTAGATTTATTTACCTATAGTGCAGATTGGATAAATGAAAATGAAGATGAGGCAGTGGATATATTTGCTGAGATAATCGGTGTACCAGAAGAGGCAATTAAATCAGCATCCATAGTATATACAACACAGGTTTCAGATAAATGGTTAGAAGGAGTAGAAATTTATTACGATCTATTAAAAGAATTAGGTAAATTTGATGGAAAACTAGAAAAAGGTGAATTTGAAGATATAAAAGATGAGTTTTATAATTTTACCTTTTTAAAAGATTAATTATCGGAAAATAAATATCAATAAAGTACAAGAAAAACTTCTAATATTAATATCTAAAGGTTTTTCTTGTACTTAAATGGAGAGATTAGAATGAAAAAAGTTTTCTCAAGGATAGGAAAATCAATAGTTGGTCCCCTAATTGTTTTTATATTATGGATTTATGGGGCAAAACTAATCGACAATGAATTAATATTGCCTCAATTATCATCTGTATTGCAACATTTTACAAAGCCAACGAAGGATATGATAGGCTTAGGTTCTTTAGGGATTAATATTTTAATTAGTTTGATACGGGTTATGCTTGGTTATATTATAGCTCTTATAATTGCACTTCCCATTGGTATATTAATGGGATATAATGATACTGCTTATAAGATAATAAATCCATTATTAAGTTTATTTAGGCCTATTCCTCCGGTAGCATGGGTTCCTTTAGTATTAGCTTGGTTTGGGGTGTCAAGTCTTGCTACTGTTTTTGATATTGAACATGGAGTATGGTATACATATTTAAATAACTTTAAATTATCAATGATGTTCATTATATTTTTAGGAGCCTTTTTTCCCATTGTAACTAGTTCTATACACGGAATTAGACAAGTACCTGAAACCTTTATAGAATCAGCTAGGGTTTTAGGAGCCAGTGATTTTGATATTTTTTTTAAGATATTAATTCCGGGGGCAGCACCAACTATTTTTAATGGTATGCGTATTGGTCTGGGCAGTGCATGGACTAGTCTTGTTTCTGCAGAAATGTTGCCAGGAAGTTTGGCAGGTTTAGGCTATTTAATTACTCATGCCTACGAGTTGGCTAAAATTGATATGGTTATGGTTGGAATGATTACTATAGGTATTATTGGTGCACTATTGGATTTTAGCATAAGTTTTATTGAGACAAGAAAATTTATTTGGAATAATAGTTACATGAATAATAAATAAATTTATTATTCTAACTTTAAAATAGTTAGGAGAATAATATATGAAGAAAGCAAAGACTTGTCTAAAGGTGGAAAGTTTAAGTAAAGATTTTTTATCTGAAAATGGTAAAGTGGTTAATGCATTAGATGAAACTAATATTGATGTTGAAGAAAATGATTTTGTATGTATTGTTGGACCGTCAGGGTGTGGGAAATCTACACTTTTACGTATTATTGCGGGTTTAGAAAAAGCAACTACAGGTAAAATTTATCACTATGGAAAAGAGCTAAAAGAGCCAACTAGAGATATTGGAATGGTATTTCAGCAATACTCTTTATTGCCATGGAGAACTGTAGAAGAGAATATAGTTCTTGGATTAGAATTTAGAAATAAATCAAAGAAAGTGAAGAGTGAAGTAGCACAAAACTTTTTAGAAATGGTAGATATGGTAGAGTTCAGGAATGCTTATCCTTTTGAATTATCTGGTGGGATGCAGCAAAGAGTAGCTATTGCAAGAGCTTTAGCAAATGATCCCAAAGTAATATTAATGGATGAGCCTTTCGGAGCATTAGATGCTTATACCCGTATATTAATGCAACGAGAGTTACTTAATATATGGGAAAAAAACCGGAAAACAATATTATTTATAACCCATAGTGTTGATGAGGCTATCTATTTAGCGGATAAGATTATGATAATGTCTCGAAGACCTGGGAAAATAAGAGAAGTTATTGATGTTGATATATCGAGACCGCGAGATAGAGCAAATAGTACATATGGTAAGATGGCCAATTATATATTAGAAATACTTGAAAAAGAAACATTTAATGATTAAAACTTGTGTATAAAAGTGTGGACATATACTTTATACACAAGTTTTTATATTTTAGTGATATAGTATTTAGAAAAATCAGGTTTATAAATAGGAAAGGATGCAGATATAAATATATTTGATAAAGATTTTAATATTGAAAAAGTTATTGTAAATGATGATGTTTTATATAATTATATTAGTATTAATACATAGATTTTGGGACAATATTCATTAAATTAGACACTTGAAAGAGCTTCATGTGAAGGTGAAGTAATTGAAACTCCTATATGCTACATGCCTACTTTAATTTTATGGATACTAGTGGTTTAGATATAGATGAAATGTCTACTTTATGTAGATAAGGATTTATGACTTAGAAAAGTTGAATCCATAAAAGAATTCTATAAATTATATGATGGAAAATATCAGAGGATTTGGCAAGAAAACTAGAAGCCCTAGAGTATTGCATTAAAAAAGGAATAAAGATAAAGCCAAAATCATGAGTCCTAAGGGCCCATAATTTTGGCATATTTTATTTATATATTTAATATTTTTTCTTACAGTAAGTTCTTCATTAATTGTAAATTTAAAACCATCGTTACGGATTCTTCTTACTGTTTCTTTTACAAATTTTTCAGCATCCTCTATGGCTTCTTCGTCTACCATAATTCCCTTTTTATTTATTTCATTTTTCCCTAGCATTCCAGCCCCTATAATTAATGGTATCGCCGTAAGTGGTGCCATATTTCCTGCTACTCTTCCTATATAGAAAGAATTTTTCCATACTTTTACCATGTAATTCAGCAGTTGCAGATGCAGTAATTTCCTTTAAGAATTCTTCTAATTCTTCTTTTGTCATAGTAGGTTGAGCAGCCTTTTGTGCCAATGATACAGCTAATGCAAAATCCATCTATCACATAATAATCTGATAGTGTCAAATAGTTGTAGGACAAAAAATATAAAAAAATAATTCCTTGTGTTATGATATATGGGATAAACAAAATACCAACACAAGAAAGGAATTGTTCTTTTGGATATTATTGTACATAGAGTTACAACAAAAATTATTAATGAATTTACAAATAGCTTTAAAACTACATTAGATGAAGGGAGGGATATTTCTATTTAATAATGAATACGAAAAAATGTTGGATGAAGTGGAATAGGAATGATTAAGTTTGCTTTAGAATTAGTTGATACAATGATTATAGAGTCCTCAAGTAGGAAAAAGAACTCATTATGTGCAAAGAAGAAATGATGAGAATACATTAATAACTATTTTTGGTGATGTAAACTATAAAAGAACTTTTATAAAAATAAAAGGGATGGAAGTTATTCGTATTAATCAGCTTAAAAACTCTAGATATTTTACAGGTTAATATAAAAGTAGCGAAGATTTGTTGATAGAAATTGCTGATTATTTAGAAGAAGTATATAATTTTGAAAAAGCAGAGAATATATACTTATCTGGGTATGATGCTAAATGGATTAAGGAAGGGCTTAATTGGATTAATAATAGTAAATATATGTTAGATTATTTTCATCTGGCTAAGTATGTAAAAAAGGCAACAGCTCATTTATCATATACAACACCCATACTCTGGAATTATATAAACAAAAGAGATAAAGAAAGTGTAAAAGATTTATTTGACACTATCAAAAAAGGATATTGTTGACATAGATTTCAAAAAAACATATAATAGAATTGGGCTCAAACGTTTGCTCAGATTAAACTAAGGGAGGTTTCCCTATGGAGAAAATAAAACTTGGGATTATTGGATTAGGTAGATTGGGAAGACTACATGCAGAAAATATTTATTATAAAATTAATAATGCAGAATTAACTGCAATCTGTAGTACGATACAAGAAGAGATTGATATAGTAAAATTAGAAATGAATCCTAAATATGCAGTATTAGATTATAAAGAATTGATCAATATTGATGAGATTGATGGAATTATAATAGCTTCAAACTCAGCTTTTCACTGTGAGATGATTTGTGAAGCGGCTGAAGCAGGTGTAAAAAATATTTTTTGTGAAAAACCTCTTGGCATGACATTGGAGGAAATTGATCTAATAAAAGAAAGAATCAAAAATTATGGAGTAAATATATTTCAAATTGGTTTTAATAGAAGATTTGATAAATCATTAATTAAAATGAAAGAACAAATTGATAAAGGATTTATAGGTAAGCCTATACTTATAAAAATGATAATCAGAGATCCAAGAACTATGGCAGAATATATAATAAAATTTAGCCCAACTAGTGGAGGATTAGTTTTTGATATGTTAACCCATGATTATGATTTAGCAAGATGGCTAATAGATTCAGATGCAGAGACTGTGTTTGGAATGGGAGGTGTCTTTGCTTATGAAGGCTTAAAAGATGTAAATGATATAGATAATTGTACAATTTCTTTAAGGTTTGAAAATGGAGTTATGGGATTAATGGAAACTTCAAGAAATTGTACCTATGGATATCATGTAGAAATCGAAGTCTATGGAACTGAAGGTTCTGTTAGAATGGGTACATTACCAAATAAGGATAGGATTATATCTTTAAATAAAGATGGGGCAAGTATAGAATGCACAGAGTGGTTTTATGAATATTGGGGGCCTACATTTGAAGCTGAGATAAAACATTTCGTGGATTGTATAAAAAGTAACAATCAACCTATAGTGGGTCTGATAGATGGATATAAAGCTGTAGAGTGGGCATTTAAAGCTAAGGAAGCAGTAGATGAGTTTAAAGTTATTAACTTAAAAGAAGAAAAAATATGATATAGATAAGGGGTTAGGGAATATGAGTGTAACTATAAAGGATATTGCAAAATCATTGAATATATCTTATTCATCAGTTTCTAGGGCATTAAATGATAAACCTGGGGTTAGTCAAGAGACAAAAAATAGGGTTATTGAACAAGCTAAAAGAATGGGATATCAGCCTAATGATATGGCAAGAGGGTTAGTTAAAAAGCAATCACATACTATCGGAGTAATAATTCCTGATATTGCAAACTCTTTTTTTGGAGAAGTAACTGAAGGAATAATTGAGGCTGCAAATATAAATGGATATACAATTTTTTTATGTATTACTAATTGGGATATAGATATAGAAAGAAAATATCTTAAAACATTACAAGAAAAACAAGTAGATGGAATAATATTAAAGACTGCAAAAGATAATTATGAATCTAAATATAAAGATATAATTACTGTACCCTATATTATTTTGGAAGGGAGATCTATTTATGACATTAACTTAGTTGAAGTAAATAACAAAAGAGGGGCTTATATAGGTACTAAATATTTATTAGAACGCGGTTATAAAAGTATTGCTTTTGCAGGAGGCTCTAAGGATTCTCATACTAATATGCAAAGAGTAAAGGGATATATTAGTGCTTTAGAGGAAAGTAGTATTAAGGTAGATAAAGATTTAATTTTATTTAATGACTTTACAACCAAAGGTGGTTATGATTTAGCAGAGAAATTATTAAATAATAGAAAAAAAATTGATGCAATATTTGCAGGTAATGATGTTATGGCTTTAGGTGTGTTAGACTATGCTACAAGTCATGGATACAGTATTCCTGATGAATTAGGAGTATTGGGTTTTGATGATATATTTTATGCGGAATTACCTCAAATACAATTGACTACAATATATCAACCTAAATATGAACTTGGGAGATATGCTTTAGAAATTTTATTGCAAGAAATAAAAGATAAAGAAAATGCAATTAACAAACACATTATTTTAGAACCTAGGCTTGTAGTAAGAAATACTACAAAATAATTAGGATTTCTCCATTTTATTAGGCTATTTTCTTTTGATATAATAAGTTTGAAATGAACTAAAATATAAAGGAAAAGGAACTATTTTACTTATGATTAACTATACTAAACGTTCATACTAAATTAAAAGGAAATTATAGAACTTTTTAAAGAAAATTATTAAAGATATCTCAAGATAAAAATTCCAAATTTGTATTTCATATGATATATGGTTTATTAGAAAGTGATTCAGTATTATTAAACAACATACGAAAGACCCTCTAGAAATTTTTCAAGTTTCAATAAGATAAATAAACTTACTGAAAACTATATTGATTCAGTAAGGCGAGTTATTGATGATAGTGTGATTTTTGTATTGATGAATGTGAAATTATTAAAAGAAATAGTAAAGTACCTGGGGATATGTATAATATCCAAGGTAGGAGTACGGGAGAAACAAATGTAATGGTTACAATATTTTAGAAGTTACTTTTCTTATTAGCAAGTATTAAATACCTATTTCAGTATATTCTAACTTTTTTCAATGCTAAAAAAGAATTCAAAAATAAGAATAAAGAAATTTGTGAAGGGTTTGCAATTAGATTAAAGAAAAATAGGAATATTATCTATAAGGGAAAATACATCAGCCAATATTGGCTGATGTATTTTTATAGCAAGCATGTAGCTATTTTTATTTAAGTTTCGAGAAAACTTTAAAAACAAATATTAAAAAATTTAAAATTTTATTAAAGCTTCTATACATGGTACTTATAGGAGAAAAGTTTTCTAAGAAATCTTAATATTAATAAAAAACTGTTGACAAACGTTTTCATAAACACTATAATAATACTCAATAGCTCAAACGTTTGCTAATACTTGCTAAAAGATAATGATAAATATGGGGCAAATTAATATCTATTAGATTTGCTTTAGGGATGACCTACACTTGTATAAATTGCTTCTTAAAGCAGGAAATCCTGGTAAAACCATGGAAGTGCAATTATGCGGAATATATCATTATTTGAAAGTAAGTTCAGAGGATCTTAAAAAAAAGTATAAAAAATGTAAGGAGGGATGAGAAAAGACATATCATTAATATTATTATTTTATAAAGTGTGCAAACGTTGGCAATAAACAGAAAATTCAAGATAGTGTGAAGTATCTTACGGTTTCTAATTAAATGCAATAGATTTTTTATGAAAACTAGGAGGGAAATAAATGAAAAAATATTTATCATTGATATTAATATCTATTTTATTGTTAACTGGTTGTTCTGGTGGTAATGGAAAAGAAAGTGGTGGCAAAGGAGTTAAGATTGGATATGCAATAAATAATATGAATGATACACAACAAACATATATTGTAGATGCTGCTAAGGAAAAAGCAGATGAATTAGATTATAGTATGGATATTCAAGATGCACAGGAAGATGTAATTAAACAGCAAGACCAAGTTAATGCCATGATAGAACAAGGTGTAGATGCATTAATAGTTGTACCAGTTGATACATCAGCTATGGAGCCAATCACTAAAGCTGCAACAGAAGCAGAAATTCCTCTGGTATATGTTAATAGAAATCCATTTGGTGATGGAGAAATTCCAGAGGGAGTTTATTATGTTGGATCCCAGGAAATCACCGCCGGAGAATTCCAAAGTGAATATTTAGTTGAACTAATGGGAGAAGAGGGTGGAGTTGCCATATTAATGGGAATTTTAAGTAATGAAGGTGCTGTAAAAAGAACTGAAGGAAATGAAGGAATATTAGATGAATATTCAAAAATTAAAGTTTTGGCTAAAGAAACAGGTAATTGGCAAAAAGATCAAGGAATGAGTATTACTGAAAACTGGTTGACTGCATATGGTGATGGATTAAATGCAATTTTAGCTAATAATGATGAAATGGCCTTAGGTGCTATAAATGCTTTAGAAGCTGCAGGTAGAGATGACGTTATAGTAATGGGTATTGATGCTATACCAGATGCTGTTAAACTAGTTGAAGATGGTAGGATGGCTGCAACAGTTTTACAAGATTCAGCTGGGCAGGGTGAAGGTGCTATAGAAGTAGTTAATAATGTATTAGAAGGAAATGAACAAGAATCCATTAAATGGTTAGATTTTGTATTAGTAACCCCTGAAAATGTTGCTGATTTTAAATAATATTAGAAATGTTTAAATATATGAGATAAGGTTCTACATCTTATCCCATATAAATTAAAGTGAGGGATGAATATGGCGGAAGAAAAATATATTTTACAGATGAAAAATATAGTAAAAACATTTCCAGGTGTTAAAGCTTTGAAAGGTGTCGATCTAAATGTAAGATACGGAGAAATACATGCCTTATTAGGTGAAAATGGAGCAGGAAAATCCACTTTAATGAAATGTTTAATAGGGATACATCCTAAAACATCCGGTGACATATATTTTGAAAATAAAGTTATAGATAACTTCAATACTGCAGATGCTCTGAAAATGGGTATATCAATGATTCATCAAGAGCTTTCTCCGATAGAACATAGATCCATTATGGAGAATATTTGGTTAGGAAGAGAGCCCAGAACAAAATTAGGATTTATAGATCACAATAAAATGTATGAACAGACAAGGGAAGTTTTGAAAAAAATAGACTTAGATGAGGATCCAAGAACTTTAATGTCAGATTTAACTGTAGCTAAGATTCAAATGATAGAAATTGCAAAAGCTATTTCCTATGATGCAAAGTTAATAATAATGGATGAGCCTACATCTGCTTTAGCGAATAAGGAAATTAAACAATTATTTAAGATTATGCGAAAACTAAAAGAAGAAGGTAAATCAATAATTTATATCTCTCATAAATTAGAGGAGATTACTGAAGTTTGTGACATTGTAACTGTATATAGAGATGGAGAATATATTGGTACAAAACATATTAGTGAAATAGAGATTCCAGATTTAATAAGGATGATGGTTGGAAGAAGTATAGATGAATTATTTCCAAAAGTTGATTGTAATATAGGTGATGTGAAATTAAAGGTAAATAATCTTTGCCTTGAGGATTCATTTGAAGATGTATGTTTTAATGTAAGAAAAGGAGAAATTTTTGGAATTGCAGGACTTGTGGGTTCAGGTAGAACGGAAGTAATTGAAACTTTATTTGGACTTAGGAAAAAAACATCTGGGCAGATAATAATAGATGAACAAGAAGTGGAGATAAATTCTCCAGAAGATGCTAAGGTTAAAAAGATGGCATTGTTAACAGAGGATAGACGTTTAAATGGTATTTTTCCAATGCTAAGTGTTTTCCAAAATATTACTATAGCTAATTTATCTCAATATGAAAATAAGTTTAAATTATTTGATCATAGAACTGCTACTAAAGATGTTGAAGAATATATAGATAGTATAAAAATAAAGACTCCATCAATGCATCAAAGCATGGAAAATCTTAGTGGTGGAAATCAGCAAAAGGTATTAGTAGCAAGATGGTTAATGATCAGTCCTGAAATTTTGATTATGGATGAGCCAACCCGAGGAATTGATGTTGGTGCCAAAGCTGAAATATATAAACTTATAGGTTCCCTTGCAGAACAAGGAAAAAGTGTGATTATGGTGTCTTCAGAATTACCTGAGGTAATGGGCATGAGTGATCGAATAATGGTTATGCATGAAGGAAAAGTATCTGGAATATTTGACAATACAAAGGATTTAACTCAAGAAAAAACTATGTATTATGCAACTGGACAAAGAAGAAAAGATAAAGCTATGTAAGGGGTTGTAGAGAAATGGAAACGAAAATAACTAAAAAAAATAAACTTGCATTAACAAATATAATTAAAAAATACAGTATAGCATTTGTTTTGTTAGGTATGATAATCGTTATATCTATAGTTGAACCAAAGTTTTTAAGTTCTACAAATATTTTCAATGTCTTAACTCAAAGTGCTATCTTTGGGATTATGGCTCTAGGTTTAACACTTATAATTATATCTAAAGGCATAGATTTATCAGCGGGTTCATTGGTGGCTTTGGCAGGTGTCGTAGCTGCAAGTTTAGGACAAGTAGCTGATGCGACGACTAAATTCTTTCCTAATTTAGGAGAATTGTCATTAATAGTGCCAATTTTAGTTTCTTTAGGTATAGGCGCTTTACTTGGAGCTGTTAATGGTAGTTTGATTGCTTTTACTGGAATACCCGCGTTTATAGCTACTCTTGGTATGACAACAATAGCAAGAGGATTAACTCTTATGTATACTAAAGGAAAACCAATAAGTCAACTTACACCAGGATTTACCACCTTAGGAGGTAAAATTGGATTCATGCCAGTACCAGTTTTAATATATGCAATAATGATTTTAATAACATGGGTGTTATTAAATCACACAAGTTTTGGTAAAAATGTATATGCTATAGGTGGCAATATAAAAGCTGCAGAAGTTTCAGGTATTAATGTAAAGAAAAACATTGTATGGATTTATACTTTTGCAGGTCTTATGTATGGTGTTGCAGCCTTAGTATTTGCAGGTCGTGTTGGCGGAGTGCATCCTGGTGCAGCTACTGGATATGAATTAACAGCAATAGCAGCAACAACTATAGGAGGTACAAGTCATTCTGGAGGTATAGGAACTATTGGGGGGGCAGTAATAGGTGCGTTAATATTATCTGTTCTTAGAAATAGTTTAACATTGCTTGGAGTACAAGCTTATTGGCAACAAATAATTGAAGGTGTAATAATAGTGGTTGCAGTTATTATAGATATGAGGAAACATAGAAGAAAATAATAGCATAGGATATCAATTTAAGGAAGGGAGATATTATGAATAATTTAAAATTTAATAAAGACAGAAGTTTAGATTTTGTAGCAATAGGAAGAGCTGCAGTAGATTTAAACCCAAATGAAATTAACATGCCTATGGAAGAATCTATGACATTTACAAAATATTTAGGAGGTTCTCCTGCGAATATTACAGTGGCATTGGCAACATTAGGTATGAAAACTGGATTTATAGGGAGAATTGCTGATGATCCATTAGGAAGATTTGTAGAGAATTATTTACAAAGTAGGAATATAGATACTTCAAATGTAGTAGTAGATAAATCAGGTGCAAAAACTGGGTTAGCATTTTTAGAAGTAAAATCTCCTGAAGATTGCAGTATTACTATGTATCGTGAAGATGCAGTAGATTTAAAAATAGAAGCTAACGACATAAATGAAGAATATATAAAAAATGCAAAGTCATTATTGATTTCTGGAACAGCTTTAGCAGCTAGTCCTTCAAGAGAAGCTGTATTTGCTTGTTTAGAATATGCAAAAAAACACGATACTATGGTATTTTTTGATGTTGACTATAGACCCTATACATGGAAGTCAGTAGAAGAAACTTCTATATACTATAGTTTAGCAGCAGAAAAATGTGATGTAATTATAGGAACCAGAGAAGAATTCGATATGATGGAAATGTTTACAAATTCAGATAATAAAGATGATTTTGTTACGGCAAAAAAATGGTTTGATTATAATGCAAAAGTTGTGGTTATTAAACATGGTAAGGAAGGTTCTATTGATTATACAAAGGAAGGGGAAGCAATTACAGGGGCAGTATTTCCAGTAACACCTGTTAAGACTTTTGGAGCAGGAGATTCCTATGCAGGAGCATTTATATATGGCCTTATGAACGGGCTTTCTATAGAAGAATCTATGGAATTAGGAGCGGCCTCTGCAGCTATTGTAGTATCAAGTCATAGTTGTTCTGATGCTATGCCAAAGTTAGAGGAAATTAAAAACTTTATAAAAAACTACAATGAATAGTTAGGGATGGGGTGTTTTTATGCTTGTAAATATGAATAGTATGTTAAAACATGCTATAGAAAATAATAAGTCAGTGGCTGCCTTTAATGTATTTGGATATGAAGATGCCAGGGCTGTAATAGATGCCGCTGAAGAATTAAATGCTCCAGTTATATTAATGAATAATAGGGATGCAGTTGATTTTATAGATGTAGAATATTTTGCTGGGTTATTGGGTGAAATGGCTAAGGACTCTAAAGTTCCAGTATGTATTCACCTAGATCATGCTAAGGATTTTGATATTATAGCCAAAGCTATTAAAGCTGGTTATACTTCAGTAATGTATGATGGTTCACAATTGCCTTTGGAAGAGAATATAAAAAACACTAAGGAAGTTGTAAAATTGGCCCATGCATTAGATATAACAGTAGAGGCTGAAATAGGCTCCGTCGCCTATAGTGATAAAAACTTAGGTGTAAAAAGTATATATACAGAGCCAGAAGAGGCAGAGTATTTTGCAAAGGAAACAAATGTAGATGCATTGGCAGTTGCCATAGGTACATTGCATAGAATGAAAGTTCAAGAAGCAGTTATACAATATGATAGACTAGGAAAAATATTGAAACTAATAGATATCCCTGTAGTAATTCATGGTTCTACAGGAGTAAAAGATGAAGATTTAATGAAATTGACAAATTATAATGTAGGTAAAGTGAATATAGGTACTGCCTTAAGAATGGCTTTTGCCAATACTTTAAGGAAGGAAATGGTGGAAAACCCTCAAGTTTTCGATAGAATAAAGTTATTTAAAAAACCTATGAATGAAGTTAAGAAGGCAGCTATGAATAAAATGAAATTATTAGGTTGGTAATTATATAGGAGGGATTATATGAAAACCATTAGACTTACTATGGCACAGGCTTTAGTTAAGTTTTTGAATAATCAATATGTGGAATTTGATGGTGAAGAAAAAAGGTTTGTAAAAGGAATTTTTACAATATTTGGTCATGGTAATGTAGTTGGTTTAGGACAAGCTTTGGAAGAGTATGGGGAGGATTTAATTATTCACCAGGGTAGAAGTGAACAAGGAATGACTCATGCAGCCACTGCTTTTGCAAAACAAAAAAATAGGAAGCAAATTTATGCGTGTACATCATCAGTAGGTGCAGGAGCAGCTAATATGGTAACTGCAGCAGCTACAGCAACCGCAAATAATATTCCTGTATTATTATTACCAGGTGATGTTTTTGCAACAAGACAACCAGATCCAGTATTACAGCAAATAGAGCAATCTCATGATTTAAGCATAAGTACTAATAATGCCTTTAGACCGGTAAGTAAATACTGGGATAGGATTAATAGACCAGAACAATTAATGTCTGCCATGATTAATGCCATGAGAGTATTGACAGATCCTGCAGATACTGGGGCTGTAACTATTTGTTTGCCTCAAGATGTTCAAGGGGAAGCTTATGATTATCCTGAATATTTCTTTGAAAAGAGAGTGCATAGAATAGAAAGACGTATACCTACTAAGGAAGCTTTAAATGATGCAGTAAAGGTAATTAAAAGTAGTAAAAAGCCTTTACTTATATGTGGTGGAGGAGTTAAGTATTCTGAAGGGGCTGAAAGCTTTAAAAAATTTGCTGAGGAATTTAATATTCCTTTTGGAGAGACCCAAGCAGGAAAATCAGCAATAGAATGGGATCACCCGTTGAATTTAGGTGGAATAGGGGTTACTGGAAATTTATCAGCAAATTTAATTGCCAAAGATGCAGATTTAGTCATAGGAGTGGGGACTAAATATACAGATTTTACTACTGGTTCTAAAAATCAGTTTAAAAATGAAAATGTAAAATTTTTAAGTATAAATGTATCTGAGTTCCATGCATATAAATTAGATTCTACAAGGCTTGTTGCTGATGCAAAGTTAGCTTTAAATGAATTGACTAAATTATTAAAAGAGGAAAATTATAAATCTTGTTATAAGGATGAAATAAAAGATGCAAAAAAGAAATGGGATGATGAATTAAATAGATTATTTTCCATTGAATATAAGGATGAAGGGTTTAAGCCAGAAGTTTCTGGACATATTGACCATGTATTACCTGAATTTTATAAGGATACTGGTTCTTGCTTAACTCAAACTAGAGTATTAGGTGAGTTGGATAAATTATTAGCTAATGAAGACATAGTAGTTGGAGCTTCTGGTAGTTTGCCAGGGGATTTACAAAGGGTATGGAGACCCAAAGTGGCTAATACTTATCATATGGAATATGGTTATTCTTGTATGGGCTATGAAATAGCTGCTTCTTTAGGGGCTAAATTAGCTTGTCCAGAAAAAGAAGTTTATGCCATGGTAGGGGATGGAAGCTTCTTAATGCTTCATTCGGAAATGGTAACAAGTATTCAAGAAAATAAAAAAATAAATATATTATTATTTGACAATATGTCCTTTGGTTGTATTAATAATCTACAAATGTCCCAAGGAATAGGTAGCTTGGGAACAGAATTTAGATATAGAAATGAACAGTCTGGGAATTTAGATGGTGGATTAATTGCTATAGACTATGCTAAAGTGGCGGAAGGTTATGGTTTGAAAACATATACTGTAAAAACCATAGAAGATTTAAATAAGGCAATAGAAGATTCTAAAAAACAAAAAGTTTCTACATTAATAGATATAAAAATACTTCCAAAAACCATGACAGATGGATATGAGTCTTGGTGGAGAGTTGGAGTAGCCGAAGTATCAGAGAAAAAATCTGTACAAAATGCCTATAGGGACATGGAAAAAAATACAAATAGGGCACGCAAATACTAGTGTAGAGGATGAAGTTTATGTTAGATAAATCAAAAATAAAATTAGGTATAGCACCAATAGCTTGGACTAATGATGATTTGCCAGAATTAGGGTCAAAAAATACTTTTGAACAATGTGTAAGTGAAATGGCCTTAGCAGGATTTGAAGGTTCTGAAATTGGGAACAAATATCCTAAGGATCCAGAAGTTCTTAAAAAGGCATTGGATTTGCGAGGAATTCAGATTTGTAATGCTTGGTTTAGTACTTTTTTTACCACTAATGATCCAGCAGAAACTATAGAAGGATTCATTAAACATAGGGATTTTCTTTATGAAATGGGAGCTAAAGTAATTGGATGTTCAGAACAAGGCCATAGTATACAAGGTTTAGATAAACCAATATTTGATAATAAACCAATATTTACTGAAGAAGAATGGGAAAAATTAATTGAAGGTTATAATAAATTGGCAGTATTAGCAGAGGAAAAGGAAATGAAATTGGCTTTACATCATCATATGGGAACGGGAATTCAAACAAGTGAAGAAATCCATAGATTTATGAAGGATACAAATAAAAATGTATATTTACTCTTTGATACAGGTCATATATATTTTTCTGAAGGGAAACAAGAGGCTGTAGATAATTTAATAGATAATTATGCCCATAGAATAGCTCATATTCATTTAAAAGATGTAAGACAGAATGTGTATGAAAAATTAATAGAAGAGAAATGGTCTTTTCTTGATGGAATTAAAGCAGGAGTATTTACAGTTCCTGGTGATGGGATTATAGATTTTGACCATGTATTTTTTAAAGTTAAAGACACCGAATATGAAGGTTGGATGGTAGTAGAAGCAGAACAAGATCCAGCTAAGGCTAATCCCCTTGAATATAGTTTAAAAGCTAGGAATTTTATAAGAGAAAAAACATCTTTGTAGTTTTATATATTATTTGAATGGAGATGAACTTATGGACAAAAAAATAAAAATAGGAATTATTGGAGCAGGAAGAATTGGAAGAGTCAACACATTAAGTATAAAAAATTTTATTCCAGAGGTAGAAATAAAAGCAATTTCAGATATAGATTTTTCTGCAGCTAAAGAATGGGCAGAAGAACAGGGAATTCCCCATGCCTATGAAGATTATAAAGATATACTAAAGGATACAGAAATAGATGCAGTCTTAATTTGTTCTTCCACAGATACTCACGCACAAATAGCAATAGAAGCAGCAGAATCAGGAAAACACATATTTTGTGAAAAACCTGTGGATTTAAGTACAGAAAAAGTGGAAGCAGTATTGGAAGCTGTGGATAAGGCTGATGTAAAATTTCAAGTGGGATTCAATAGAAGGTTTGATCATAATTTTGCAAAGGTTAAGGAATTAATTGATTCAGGAGAATTAGGAGATGTGCATATAGTAAAAATTACATCTAGAGATCCAGAGCCACCAAGTCCAGAGTATGCAAAAGTTTCTGGAGGAATGTTTCTAGATATGACCATTCATGATTTTGATATGGCAAGATTTTTAACAGATAGCGAAGTTAAGAAAGTATATGTTGCAGCAAATTGTATGATAGATCCAGCCATCGGAGAAGCTGGAGATGTAGATACAGCAGTAATCACTTTAAAAATGGAAGATGGTTCAATTTGTGTAATAGACAACAGTAGAAAAGCAGCCTATGGATATGATCAAAGGGTAGAAGTATTTGGCTCTAAGGGAAAAGTAGAAGTAGAGAATGATACTCCATCTACTGCCAGTTGGAGTACATCTGAAGGAGTATTTTGTGAGAAACCAAAGTATTTCTTTTTAGAAAGATATATAGATTCTTTTGGCGATGAAATTAAATCTTTTATAGATTCTATAATTAATGACAAAGATACCCTTGTAACTGGAATAGATGGACTGAAACCAATTGAAATAGGACTAGCTGCCAAAAGGTCCCATGAAGAGGGAAAACCAATAGAGCTTTAATCAGTTATTTAGGAGGGACAGTATGTTTGAAAATTTAAATATAGATTTTGGATATAATACTTTAGCTGAAATAGATGGTAAACACAAAAATATGTTGATGGATGTTGGTGTTTATAAATTAAAGAAAGATGAAAATATAGTTTTGAAAGATGAAGAAAAAGAAACAGCAATATTGCTTTTAGATGGTAAAGTTAATATAGAATGGGAAGATAAAAAGGAGACTATGGAAAGAAACTCTGTATTTGATGAGGAACCTTGGTGTTTACATGTACCTAGGAATATAGAAGTTAAAATTACAGCAAAAACTGAATTGGAAGTATTGGTACAAAAAACAGAGAATTCAAGGAAGTTTCAATCTAAACTATATACTCCAGAGGATTGTGGAACTGAAATTTTTGGTGATGATGTATGGGGGAATACAGCTAAAAGAATGGTGAGGACAATATTTGATTATAATAATGCTCCTTATTCAAATCTAGTAATAGGTGAGGTTATAAATACTCCTGGTAAATGGTCTAGTTATATTCCACATCATCATCCGCAGCCAGAAATTTATTTCTATAAATTCACCAAACCACAAGGTTTTGGTGCATGCTTTATAGGTGATGATGTGTTTAAAGTAACTCATAATAGTATGTCAGCAATTCCTGGAGGTTTAACACATCCTCAAGTAACAGCACCAGGTTATGGTATGTATTATTGCTGGATGATTAGGCATTTAGATGGAAATCCATGGACAGATAGAATAAATGAAAAAGAACATGAATGGTTATTAGATCCTGATGTAAAAATTTGGCCAGATAAATAAATTCAATATATTAAATAGAATTGGGGAGTTGATACAATGGCAACATTAGAGGAACAAAAATATGTAGGTGAATTAATTGAGAGAGCAAGAAAAGCTCAAAAGATTGCTGAAGGATATGACCAGGAAAGAGTAGATCATTTAGTAACAGCAATTGTATGGAATATTGTAAAACCA
>Ga0079226_10001543_pt1 | contig 17696 bp, 9 predicted proteins | sample Poulit2014_FD_76345 | JGI IMG/M metagenome (GOLD analysis project Ga0079226, IMG submission 76345) | Agricultural soil microbial communities from Georgia to study Nitrogen management - Poultry litter 2014 | ecosystem: Environmental > Terrestrial > Soil > Agricultural land | place: USA: Georgia...
CAGATATCCTACTTATGGGAATCCTTCAAAGGCCATCGAGTATTTCATTGATGCAGCAATCGTCCGGGATCAGTATTTGAACAACATCGATAATGGCTATGAAGTTGAAAATAAAGATGAGATTCTATCGAATTATTTCAATTTCTTTGAACGGAAACAAAGATTGGCAGTAAACCAATTTACCAATGAAATTTTGTGAGACGTTTTAAACCAACCAATTAACAATTTTAAAAAAATCAACCACTAAAAGTAACGAGGCGATGATACTATTGAAATAATAGTTATCATCGCCTTGTTTGTATTAGAATATATGTTTCGTATAATACTGACCGCGGATACCGAGTTGTTTGTAATAGTTCTGCAGATTCCTTGCGGTTGCATACGCCCAGTTCACATCAGTCGCATACTGGTAGGTGCCAGGATTCAGTGGATTCCATCTCATGGAGTATAGCGTTGTCTGTCCCCTGTTAAAGTAACCCTGGGAGATGAAACGTGCGCCTCCCACAATAGCTTTGGCTGGAGTATCCCAGCCCATTTGCTGTGCATAACGCGCACCAGCGAGCACAGGGTTATAATCATATGCTCCAACACCGTACATGTTATAATATTTTTTTCCATCCGTCGAAATGTTTCCCTTAGAGTCAAGCCTCACACCCTGTGCCAATGTACTTGAGCCATTTCCTGTCTCATGTATAGCATGGGAAATGAGATAGACTTCATTAATTCCATGGGTCTTAGATGCATTCAGGAATGCGCTGCCCTGGTTATTTAACGTCCCTTTGCCATTCAGCAACTTGCTGTTGAGCGTCGAGCTGGCTATGTTCTGAGAACGGTCGAGATCAAGGAAAGTGTACATCCATGTTTCCGAAGACTGATGAGAGGTATCAAGGAAACGGGTCACTTCTTTTCTTGTTGCGTTTCTCCAGCCACCGCCATTTGCCCATACCTGAGGTTTTGAAGAAAGATTCATCTGAGTGTTAATAGCCTGCGTGAGAGATTGGCTGTGCCTTACTGTTTTTATTTTTGGTGAAGGGGCGACTGGTTTATAATTTTTCAATTTAGAATCACTTATCCAACCGTAAGTACTGCCGAGTTTCCCATAGTAGAAATTAAGAGCACCAATCTTAACAGATTTTTGAGCCTGGAATTGTGTGCCTGTATGGAAATTAGTCAGTTTCATTATACTTTGCTTATTTGTACCCCATGGGTCTGAAAGAAGGTTGCCACTTCTGCTCGATAATGCATATGTTTTTTTAAGTTTTCTTTCAGGGAACATTTCGTACAGGTTTAAATCTTTTTCTTTTATCCAACCTTGCATTCTGTCATCGTATTCCTTATTCACACGGTAGTAGGTTTCACCCGCATACTTTGCTTTTTGGTCAATGTAAATAGTTTGGTCAAGTAGGAAATTGCCATCGACCCCTTTGCTGCTTGTAACAGGACTATAGAGGCCTGAATTCTTTGAAGATCTAATTTTAGCCGCAAATGAAGCATCCGATTCAATCGGCCGACTTACGTAATTACCTAATTGGGTATCTCGCATCCAACCGTAATCGTTACCAAGCTTACCGTAATAGTAAGTCAGAGCACCTATCTTAACTGATTTTTGCGCCTGGAAAGTACTTCCTTTATTATAAGTATTAAGTGATTTGACGCTCTGTTCTTTTGTCCCCCATGGGGAGTTCAGTAAATCGCCCTTTGTTGTAGAAAGGGAGTATTTTTTATTGTGTTTTCTTTCATCCCACATTTGAAACAGGTTTAAATCAGACTTCTTCATCCATCCCTGCAATCTGTCACCGTATTCACGATTAATACGATAATAGGTATTTCCTTTATACTTTGAAAGCTGGTCAATATACATAGTTTCATCCAGGAGGAAATTTGCATATACCCCCTTACTGCTCGTAACAGGACTATAGAGACCTGAATTCTTAGAGGATTTTAACTTCGCAGCAAATGAAGAATCCATATAAACCGGATTATTGGTCAGAGCTGAAAAAGTCATAAGACGAGGTGATTTTTCAGAATCAGTAGTTTTTAATGTTTCTTCATAAGTGAGTTTGAGTTTTTCGCTATCAGAATCTTTACTTTCAAGTTTCTCTTCGGGCCGATTCTCCGAACCGGTCTCTTTTGTGACCTCATCTTGCATTTCTGCTTCATTTTCTTTACCGGCTTCTTCTTGAGTAACTGATTCTTCATTTTCAAGTTCGGAGTTGTCATCTTTATTCTGCTGATTTAGTGACTCCTTACTCTCCTCATTATCATAAGAAGTTTCAACAGAGGTAACATTGTCCTCAGTTTCATTAATATTGGTATTATTCTTCCATTCTTTATCTTCACGTATGATATTTGAGTCATTATGTTCGGCAACATTTGATTTTTTGCTGCTTTCTTCTAATTCATGGATGCTTTCGGAAGCATCATTACCTGATTTGGAGGGCTTCTGTTGCACGTCAGTTTCGTCAAGCGATGTTGAATCATCCTGTTCTTTCACAGAAATCGAGGAATCAGCAGTATTCGCTGTGTCTAAATCTGAGTTTTTAGAACCGGCTTTTGGATTGTTTTCCTGAATTTGGTTTTCTTCAGAAGTACTGGATTCACTGTAGTCGTTGTATGTTTGACTCTCATTGTTTTTAATGTCGGGATCTTGGTTTTTTCCAGATGCAAATGTAGAAGTAGATTGGTCGTTATTCTGCCCCGTCTCTGAGTTTGTTTTTTGTTTGGGTGTTTCCCTGTCATGAACACTGGAGTGTACATCATTGTTTTTGACGGAGTTTGCCTTTGGATCGTTATGTGCTTCATTTTCATTATTATATGTAGTTTCCTGTAATTGTTCTTTCTGTGAATGATGATCGTTTACTTCATTTGCGTCGACATCAGTGGAAATGCTTAACAATGACAAAGTTACTATTGTTGGTACGATTAAACGATTTTTATATTTCATGTTTGCCTCCTTTGCATTATGCTTATATTATATAACTCTCTTACAATAAAAGGTATACCTTTTACATAAGTTTAATTGTGATTGTTAAATAATGTAACAAGCGCAGGGCAAATGAATTTATTTTGAGACATGACAATCAATTGGATAAGCATTATAATCTATATGTGTCGATTATGAAGTAAATAAAAAACGTCATTATTTATAATATATGTACTTATAAATTTGATGGTCGATTTTTTACAGTATTACGATAAAAAGATAGCAATATTAACAAAATGATTCCGCTATTTTTTGAATTGAGGAAATGTTATGAGTAAAGTGTTTGGTATTTTTAAAGAACAATGGGTACATAGGAATCTCATTTGGAAGCTGGCGATTTATAATCTCAAAAGTTCATATGCAAACCATTATCTTGGAGTATTTTGGACGTTTATACAACCTGCAATGCAGGTCTTACTCTATTATATCGTATTCGGTCTGGGATTAAGAGGGGATAGAGGGGATGTTGGTGAACTCCCATTCATCATACACCTAGTCTCCGGGATTTTTCCATGGCTATTCTTATCTTCTGCAGTGAACGCAGCTTCAAGTTCGATTCAAAGCCAGCTGGGTCTAGTAACAAAGATGAAGTTTCCGTCAAGCATACTCTTATCAATTACCCTTGTGAATAATGCAATAAGTTTGTTGCTTACCACGGTTATAATGGTGACTTTAAGTCTAATATTTGGTTATTCGGAACCACTCCATTTCCTTGGATTCTTCTATTTTCTTATTGGATCATGGGCGTTTGCATTTGGGTTCGCACTAATCACTTCCTCACTTGTTATTTTGGTCAGAGATATGAAGAATGTGCTTTCGAACGTAATGAGAATGTTTTTCTTCGTCACGCCTATATTCTGGTCTTTGGAAGAAGCTAATGAATTGATGCATGTAATTTCCTCCTTCAACCCGTTTGCCTACTTGTTGATGAACTACAGAACTGCGCTAGTATTAAATGAAGCGCCACTATACGGTGATATGGCAGACCATCTGTACTTCTGGTCATTTACATTGTTACTTATTTTTGTAGGAGCACACGTTCATTACAGGTTCAGAAATAAACTTGTGGATTATCTATAAAAATGACGAATAAGAGAATAATCAAAAAGATGTGGGTAACCAGGTAAAGTCGGCCTGATGAGTTACCTGTATTTTTTGATATCATGTAAATGTGATACGAGTTATACATTGGTGTGCTGAATGAGATTAATAGTGAAACATTGAACACGAAAGCTTATTCAAACTATCCATGGGATATCAATTATCGTATGAGACTGTAATGGTATTATAGAAGCTGGGCAGGTGGGAATATGAAGCGGGTAACAATGTTCGTATGGAATCATTTCACAAACGATGCCAGAGTAATGCGAGAATCGTCAACTCTGAGTGAAAATGGTTACGATGTAAGTTTGATTGCCATTGAAGATAAAAAAGACACAAGAGCATCAAAACTTCAAAAAATTAATGATCATTTCAGAGTACACCGTGTAAGGATGTACCCATGGTTCCTCGAATTGTATCAATCCAATAAAAAAAACTTCATATTAAGTGCTGCAGTATTGACCGTTCTGATAATGCCTTTAATGCTCTATAAATCCTGGATGATATTATTTGTTTATTTTCTTATATTGGCGGCCAGCCTGATGAGTTTGAAAAATTCAAAGATAAGGCAAAATCTTATCAAATTGATCAGAAGTGGAAGAATGATTTTTGAAGGTTACAGGCAAAAAGCTGATATATATCATTCAAATGATCTGAATACCCTCACACAAGGAGTAATTTGTTCAAAAATAAGGTTAAAGCCGAGAAAACTGATTTATGATTCACATGAAGTTCAGACAGATAGGACAGGTTACAATAGAAAATTTGTGAAGTTCTGGGAACGTTCATTGTTAAGGTTTGTAGACGAGACCATTGTAGAAAATCATACAAGAGCAGCCCACCATTATAAGTTGTACGGTGTTTATCCTTCTACGTTGTATAATTACTCTGCTTATTATGATGTGGAAAAAAGGGTTTCTTTAGACTTGAAGAAAACATTAGGGCTGCCTCCTGATGAGAAAGTGTTACTATATCAAGGAGGATTACAAGCAGGCCGCGGGCTTGAGAATTTGATTGAAATGATGCATCGGGTTGAGGAGGGAACTTTGGTTTTCATAGGAGATGGGAAATTAAAGAAACTTTTGATGCGGCAAGTCATTGAAGAAAACCTTGGCCATAAAGTTAAATTTTTTCCAAAGGTACATATGGATATATTGCCATCGTATACGAAAGATGCCTACTTGGGGTTTCAGGTATTGCAGAATACAAGTTTTAACCATTATTCAGCTTCCTCAAACAAACTATTTGAGTATATAATGGCCCATGTTCCTATAGTCAGTTGTGATTTTCCAGAGATAAAAAGTATAGTTGAAGGAGAGCAGGTTGGAATTTCTCTCGATGCAAGCAATATTGACGAACTTGCTAAAGTCGTGAACATACTTGTTAAAGATGAAATATTAAGAAATAGATATAGCGAGAATTGCAGATCAGCAAAAATGAAATATAACTGGGACAATGAACAGGAAAAGTTACTGGTTATATATGATAATATTGATGCTTCAAAATGAAAGAGGGTCATTTGATGACTTATAAAGTTAAAATAGAAGATGTTTCCAAAGTCTATGATTTGAACAGGAGCAGAACAGCCAAACTCCTTTCATTATTTACTATGGGTCATTTTTATCAAGAAAAACCATTTTATGCTTTGAGAGATGTCAACTTTGAAGTGATGGAAGGAGATTCTGTAGGTATTATTGGTCTCAATGGTTCAGGGAAATCGACATTATCTGATTTACTGGGTGAAGTCACAGTACCGACCCAGGGGAAGATAGATATCAGAGGCAGAAGTTCATTGATTGCAATCAGTGCAGGTCTAAATCAGGAGCTTACAGGTGAAGAAAATATCAGGATGAAATGTCTTATGCACGGTTTATCAGAAGCAATGATAGAAGAGCGATACGATGATATTGTTGAGTTCAGCGAGCTGGGTGATTTCATATCCCAGCCTATAAAATCATATTCCAGTGGTATGAAATCCAGGCTTGGTTTTGCGATAGCAATCCACACAGACCCTGATGTCCTGATTGTTGATGAAGCATTGTCGGTAGGTGATGAAACATTTTCCAATAAATGTCTAGATAAAATGAAACAATTCCAAAAAAATGGTAAGACCATATTTTTTGTCTCCCATTCTGCGGGACAAGTAGCAAAAATGTGCAATAAAGCAGTATGGGTTCATTATGGAGAAATAAAGGAATTTGGAGATGCAGGTCCAATAACCAAAAAATATGCAGAATTCATCAATAAGTTCAAAGATATGACAAAAGAAGAGCAACTCATGTTCAAAGATAAAATGATCAGTCGTCAGCAGGAAAAAGGAATGGAAATTGAGTTGGAAAAATATCGCAGGCCAATTAAAAATTATCTTCCTGCTATGGGCGTAGTGGGTTTATTCATACTCAGTCTGCTGAATCAGATATACGGTGTTTTATAATATGAGTTTTTACACTTTGTGAAGTTGTCTGCATGATGTTTTTCTGTTGAAATTGAATAATATGGAATTATTGTATGCGTTTTATTTGTATATATTAAAAAGATTATGTAAAAATGATGTTAAAATCATATATTTATCATTTTCATTAATTTCATGGTGGAATGATAGGAATGAAATGTGTATGTGATATTGAATTTGTTAATTTTACAAAGGGGCTAAATTCATATGAAGTTTCAAGGCACAAAGTACCCAGGATCTTATTTAATCACACCCGATGATTTTAAATTGTTTGAGCTTGTCGATTACGAAATACTCACCATCGGAAAATATAAAGTGTATTATTCCAACGAGGTGAGGATTGAGAAATATGAATTGGACGCAGTTAAAGCAATATTGCTAGGATATTGCTTTGACACGCGCGATTCGACATTATCACAAGGGACTGTAGTAGAAAATTTAATGATGAGTGAAACACCTATTGAAGATTTGGAATACATAAATGGCAGATATTTTCTTATAATGGAGCAAAAAGATAATGTCACTATATTTTCAGATGCCTCCCAGTTACAGCCTCTTGTCTATCATGCAGACAGCAGAATCCTGAGTTCTCATGATAATCTTTTAAGCTCAGTTCTATCTATAAACGGGACTAAATTAAAAAGAAGACCAGAAAGGGTCCATACAGAACTTGATTTTACGAGATACGAAGAAATTTACAAATTTAATCCAAGTTTAAAACTGGATTTGAACGAATTCTCATTTACTAGAATTTATCCAAGGTATGAACTGATCGGAAAAACATCAAGTGAAACATTCACTGAGATGAAGCCATTGCTGATAAATTCGAGAGACTGGTTGATGAAACAACCCGGAGCTAAATTCCTGACTATTACCGCAGGTATAGATTCAAGAGTTTCTGCAGCATTGAGTAGAGATTTTTCACCAGAAATAGAATTTCTTACTTATTACACTCCTGCAAAATATTTGGCGACTAAAATGGCGAAAACAATCCACAAAATAGATACGTACGTTACTAAGCAAATGAAAGAGAATATGCAATGGAATCATTCCATCATCAGTATCAGAGATTATACGCCAACTAAAAGCGAACTTGAGCGAATGAGGGGGTTTTACAACTCTCATCATGCTTTTGGATTGATCGAATACTATAGAAACGAAAAAAAATATAACCATGCCTTACATATCAAGTCTACTGTGTTCGGAATGGGCAAAGCGGATTTCGACAATGACCTGGATAAGAAGGAAGATACATTTTCATTCTACAGGAAATGTATTCACGGGCTTCCGGACACATTTGAAAAACATTATGACTTGAAAAAAGAAATTCAGAATTATTTTGAACGCAATCAGGTAACAGAAGGAGTAAGCAAAGGCAGGCATTATTTTGATCTGTTCCATCTGGAATCACGTATGGGGAACTGGCACAGCACTCTGACGCTTGAAACTGATCCGGAAACAGATGAATTCATCTACATGAATACCAGAAGGTTGATTGATTTGATGCAGCAGCCTGAAATAGATGAACGTAGAGACTTCGTGTTATATAAAACAATAATTAACGAATTCTGGCCGATACTTCTGCATTTTGGAATCAACAGTAAACTTAATTTATATGAAAAATCAATCGGAACCGGAGATGCTGACGGTGCAGTGATCTCACATCAAAATGGTGTTAAGATCCTGCCGAATAATGGTATGAAAGTGAAAAAGGTCGGGGAAAATATATATCATGTAAGACCGGGAACAGGAAATACGAGATTGGAAGATATTAATAATTTTACAATCGAGTCAATAGATGATCAAAAACGGAAAATTTCTATTAAAAGTTTATATAAAAACCCAAAAGGCAAAGGTCTGATAAGGGTTATCTTAAGAATGCCCAAAAGATATGAAGAATATGATATAATAAGCCTTAATAAACCGGTGAAACTGGACTTAGAATCTTCTTCGTGTTCGGTCATGATATTGTACAATTCAACATTTAAAAATGCCTCCTGGAGAGATGCCGGTTTGCTTGAAATCGTTATTGATTAAATGAAAAGGTAGTCAAATGCCATAATTTAAAATATACTTTAGTAAAGTGCCTATAAATGGGCACTTTTCTTTTACAAGTTAAAAGAAAAGATATTACACTATTATTTATATTGGGTGGCCTTATGAAAATACTTTTAATTACACAAAATTTTTACCCCGAAATCGGTTCCGGCGCAAACCGTTTTAAAAACTTATATCTTATGCTTTCAAAACATCATGAGGTAAATATATTAACGACACATCCAAATTACCCAAACGCTAAAATGTATAAAAATGAAAAATACTGGGATGAAGAATATATTAATGCCTCAAGCGATATTTTCAGACTGCAGATGCGAGTCAACAAACAGGCCAAAAGCATGTTTTCCCGCCTTTTATATTATTTTGAGCTGGCATTTAAAATAAGATCGTTTGTGAAATCCTACCAGAATGAGTATGATGCGATATATGTTACGACACCCAATATATTCATTCCATGGTCCTCTTTTTTCTTCCAGAAAAAACTCCAGTCTACGGACAGGATATTAGAAGTCAGAGATCTTTGGCCGGACAGTGTCAAAGAAGTTGAAAAACTGAATATAAAACACATTTTCCCCATATTGAAATATCTTGAAAAAAGAATGTACAAAAAATCAGACAAGATCGTTATTAATAATGAAGGCTTCAGATCACATATTGCCGGTATGGTATCTGGAAAGGAAATATTATACCTTCCCAATGCTTTCAATAATAGTGAAGTGGAATTCAAATCAAGAATGGGCGAATTCAAGGTTATCTATACAGGTAATATTGGACTGGCACAGAGTTACGAGCAGATTGTTGAAGTGGCAGATTTATTGGAAAAGGAGAAAATAAAATTCACAGTAGTTTCATATGGTATGAATGCAGCGCGTTTTAGGGAACACATCCATAATAATAATTTCCAATTTATTGATGTTCATTCTGAAAAGAGCAGGGAAGAGTGTCTGGAAATGATCAGAGAACACAACATTCAATTATCTTTATTAAAAAATAGTGATGTGTTTTTAAATGTGCTTCCTGGAAAGATTATCGATGGTATTGGCTGTGGTGTACCAGTTGTTGCAAACCTTGGTGGTTATGCAAATAAGCTGATTAATGAAAATGAAGTCGGCTATTCTAAAGCAGGTGCATCTTCATATGAGATTGTTCAGGCCATCAAGAGAATCAAAGAGGATATTGATTTGGAATCCTCCTATAGAAGCAATGCAAAAAAAGTATTATATAAAGAGTTCTTATGGGAAAATAATATAGATAAGGTCTTAGGATTTTTAAATAAGTAAATATTTAAGAATCATGGAACTGATAGAGTATGAATAGGATTGTAAGAAGGAGAATTACAATGGATATAACGTTTTTAAAGAACACTTTTTGTATTTCCAGAAAAAAAATCGGATTTAATGATGCGTTAAATGCTGAAGTAGAACTGTCACGAGCTTCCTTGTATTTTCATGATGATACAGATATTTTCAAATGCTCAAAAGATGAGAAGTCTCTGTATGTAATAGGCTATATATTGGATATTCGGGAAGGCAACCGCAATATAGGCGACATATCTGACAGGCTTCTTGAAAGTTTTTATAAGAGCGAAGAAGCGTTCTATGATGAATTGAAATTCATGAATGGTCGATTTGTACTTATTTTTGATAGTCCAGATGACACGTGTATTTACACTGACGCAACTAGTATGAGGCCAGTCTATCAGTGGGAAAAGAAAATTTTTGGTTCCCATGAAATCCTGGTCAGAGAGATTGTGGAAACAGAGCAGAATATTAAACTTGAAAAATTCAAAAATTTTATGAATGGTTTTCTTGATTTTTCCAATACAAGAGGCATTTATAAATTTAATCCAAATCTTTATTTTTCATTTAAAGAAGAAGATTTCATAAGGTATTACCCCAGAAATCAATTTGAGGAACAAGATCTTGATACCGTAATCAATAATACAATGCCCTATTATCTGCCACAGGTGGATTGGATAAAAAATAGTTATAAAGACATCTATTTGTCGTTAACAGGCGGGGTGGACTCTAAAGTTTCAGTTGCGGTGACCAAATCTTTACAAAGTAGGCAAAAATATTTTACATATATGAAATCAATAAATCGTAAGGACGTCGATTCAAAAGATTCAGCGAAAAGGATTTATGCAAAAGATAAATTTATCGTGGAAAATCTCGTAGATAATTTCAATTTGGATCACGATATTTATTACTTTGCGGATTATAAATTACCAAAGTGGTATCTGAACAAAATGAAAACTCATGTCAGTTCCCATCATTCTTATATTTTAAGCTATATCATGGATCAAGAACTCAAGAGCGATTCCATTCATATCAAGTCAACTTTATATGAATTCGCAAAAATGCCATACGTTGACTCTTTCCATAAAAGTATAAAAAACAATGATATGGTAAAAGTATTGAAAAATTGGGCCCCTGCCAAAACCAGATCAAACTTCAAGTTATTATTCCGACAGTATCATGATGCATTCAAGAGGAATAAACTTATAGATGTAATAGATAAAGGGTACAGCCTTCCACTCATACTTTACTGGGAATTCAGAATGGGTAATTGGCATGGAAATATTACGCAGGAAACAGACAAAACAAGTGAAACATTTATATTTATGAATAACAGATTCATGATCGATCAGTTGCAAACATTAAGAATTGAGGATCGAAAAACCAAGGGTTATCTATACGGGATAATTAATTCTTTTTGGCCAGCTCTGAACTATTTTAATGCCAATGAACTGACAACTATCAGTGACAACAAAAAGGAACTGGAACAACTTATAAAAGAAAAGGATGATGAGCTGGACGAACTTAAAAACTTTAAAGCAGCAGTGGAACAGAAGAGCAATAAATTGGAAATCAGTGAAACTGATGTATTCCCATTGTTAAACAAAAACAAAAACACTAAATCCATTGCTTATAAAGCCGCAAGAAATAGTATTATTCCTTTCCCTGGTTTTGAATCGACGCCTTACGACGAGAATTATTGGTATACAGATAAAAAAGCCAAATATGGAGCCAGCTATCAGCTATATATACAATCACTAAGAGTCTGTGCAGAATTATTGAATCACTATACCGAAACCAAAATAGAGAAATATTTCCTTAAAGCAGAAGAAATTATAAAATCGTGGATTGGATTTTCCAAAACAGATCCGGAGGAAAAAATGGTGTGGTACGATCATCCAACTGCAAACAGGGTTCAAGTCATAATACAATATCTTTATCTTGCAGGTGAAAATGGTTACCCATATGATGAAAAACTGTTTGCTGAAACCTTAAGAAAGCATGCTGATGTATTGAGCGATGATTCGATTTATAATAATAACAACCATGGGCTTATGATGGACCGTTCTCTTATGGTGATTGGGCATGTGCTAAAAGATAAGTTGTTGTTCAATAAGGGGTACTACAGAGCAATTGATACTTTTTGGTATAGTTTCAGTTCTCAAGGAATTCATTTAGAAAACTCTCCTGACTATCATAACATGGTAGTCAGGATGTATAGAGACATAGAAAAATACCTTAATGAATATGATGGCACTTCCTTAGGTACGAATATAAAAGCATACCTTTCAATTGCAATAGATTATCCGAGAACTCTCGTAAAACCTGATGGTCAATTTCCTGCAATTGGTGATTCTGGGACAAAACAAAATAAGCTGACAAAAAAATATGAAGATATTTATGATTTTGAAGCGGGTATATCTGTGTTGCAACATGAGTTTCCTAAACCGTTATACTTGAGTTTTGTGTGTGGTTACAGCAGTAAAGTACACAAGCATAAAGACGATCTCAGTGTGACTTTAAATTATAATGGTAAAAATTTTGTCGTCGATCCGGGTAAGTTCAATTACAGCAAGTCCAAAGCAAGAAACTATATAACCTCCAAAAGAGCTCATAGCAGTTTTCAGATGAGAGATTATGATTATGCAATCAAAAATGAAAACCGGTTCTCGAGAAAAGTTGCACTTAAAGGTTATAAAGAAAATAAATTTTATTCAATTGTAAAAGGTGAGCATGCGGACTACAGGGGTAACAAGTCAAGTTTGACAAGAACTGCAGTTATGTTCCATGATCAGCCGCTCATAATTTTAGTAGATGCTGTCAATTCGGCTGATAAAGAAGAAATTAATTTCCGGCAAAACTTCAACTTGGATTCTAAAGTGGAAGTTTTGGAAGAAAGCGACAGAATCAGACTGAAGAATGACGGTGAAACATTCTGCATAAGGCAGATCATCTCAGGTGCGACACATAGAATCGTTGAAGGAGATCTTAAAATCCCCGTCGCCATTAACACTATTGGGTTTGGCAGGGCAGAAGAGAGCAAACAGGTTCAATATGATAAAACTTCCAGTGAGGAAATGATCTATTGCACATTACTCTATGATGATGTAGCACTACCCGATGTAAATGTTGAAGCCAGAGATGGTTACATCAAAGTATATGTAAATAGTGAAGAATATACTATTATGCTCTAAAGGTTTTCTTCAAGCTATAAAAGTGGTGTTTTGATCAGGTTTTTAATAGGTAGGCAATATGATAGAATAATAATTGAAAATCATTTGTTGATTTAGAATTTGGTCATGCTTGTGTAATTTCATTCAGGCATGGCCACTTTAAATATATGGATGGCACATAATGGATTTATCGTGGAGTTCGAGGAGATAGTAAAATGAAATCTATGTTAGGAATCGCTTCTTTTTCAGCACTGAAATTAGATATGGACAGAGTTTCAAAGGTTCTTATGATGAAAGGCCTCACAGGAAAAATAGGTTCCAAAGAACCTGCCTTAAGTATGTTTTTAAGAAATTCAGAGCATTTTCATCTCGTTCAGCAAATTGAACGATTAAAATTAGAAGCTGATTATAGAGCGTACTTGAAAGCTGTAGTGCTGAAACATGAAAGAAATTATTCCGGTTCATGGAATAACGTGAAAAACATCCATGTGCCTGAAATTCTTCCTTTTAAAATCAGATTACTGTATGATATGAAAAATCTAGAAATACTGAAGAAGTATATAAGAGAAGGTATTGATATTCTTCAATATTTGACAGAAGAGCAAAAAATTAATCTGATCAGATATTTGACTTCCACAAATGCTTTTGCTGAAGCAGAAATGATGATAAATAATGTACAGGATAAAAATAGTGATTTATTAGAGATATTGGAAGGAGAAAAAACTGATACATATACAAAATATACTTGGCGAGTGTATAAAAAGAATATTCTTGGTATGGACGAAAATCTGAATCATTCAAATTTCTATGATTTTCTTGAACGAATTGACACACAGCAGGAGGAGCTAAGGAAAACTGGTTATATTCTACTTGTCAATTATTTCTATGACGATAAAGACCTGGAAACATTGTTAAATGTGGAAGTTGTTAAACAGATTTCAGCAGACGATGAAATATATCCTTACATTGATCTGGAAGCACTTCACCTGCTTGACTTTAAGTTGGAAGATTTAAATGAAAAGACTTTGGAGCTTCAAAGGTTACTGAATTATTATGATATGGGACAGAGGACCAAAATAATCACAAAGTCCATAATCAATTTGATTCCTGATGTCAGTATTAACAGGCAACACATAATATATTTAAGAAAGATGATATTGGAGGGTGACATCAATATGGATGAACCTGAAATATCCTCATTAGTTAGACGTGATAGGAGAATCCATGCAATATTCTACTCACCTATGTTTTTCTTAAATAAAGAAAAAAGTCAGTTGGTGGATGACTTCCTGTATAATACCCTCACTTTAAGAGACAGGAAAAGGATATACAAAAATATATTGAATCAGCTGATCCATACAAAAGACCAGATTTATATTCCGAAACATTTTCACGATTATTTAAAAAACAATGCATTTTCCAAAATGAAAAACGCATACCTTCTTTGCCGCTACTATCTTAGCGTCGGCAAAACTGTGGAAATGGAAAATATGATAAGCAGATTCAAGACCGACGATCAATTGAACATTAGAATGTACCTGGCCAAACATTTGTACAACCTTAAAGAATATACCGCTGCACTGGAGCAAACAAAAAAAGCAGGAGCATTGAAACCATACCATTACGATGTGTTAAGGAACTATATCAGAAACTATCATATGATGGGGATGATATCTAAGAGATTTGAGTACGTACAATTGATGGAGGATAAGTATCCGTACAAGTTATATAAAAATGAATATGATATGGCTGAACAGGAATACGAATTATATAAAACAAATTGGAAGTTGGATAATGAGACGGTAGGTACAATAAGCAAAATGGCAGATGATTGTACTCCTGGTAAAGTGCTTTTTGTACTCAACAAAGCTTTACCTGCAATAAATGGTTACACTGTAAGATCTCATGAGATGATAAAAAGGGTCATGGACGAAGGTTTTAATCCAATAGTAACTACAAGACTTGGGTGGACACCCGTGCAGGAGGGTTATTCAATTCCTGACGAACCGATAGATGGTATAAAGACTTATTTTATAGATCAGACAGATAAGCTTCCTTCCAATAAAACGCCCTTGAGGACGTACTTTGATAAGTATGCAATTGAACTTGTAAAAATAATCGAAAAGGAAACCCCTTCGATTATACATGCGGCTTCCAACTTTCAAAATGCCCTGCCCGCTCTTGCTATAGGTAACGTCCTGGAAATTAAGACTGTATACGAGGTGCGGGGGCTATGGCATTATTCACAGAGTACAAAAAACCCTTCGTTTTATAATTCAGAGAGGTTTTTATTACAGGAAAAATATGAGATGAATTGCTGTAATATGGCAGATGAGGTAGTTTGCATTAGTGAGAGTCTGAAGAAATATTTAATAGAAAAAGGGATTCCATATGAGAAGATAAGGGTAGTGCCTAATGGCGTCGATACAGATGCTCTGCTACCCATGCCAAAAGCGGAAAGTATTATACAAAAATATGAATTGGGAGATAAATATGTTCTCGGATTTGTGGGTTCTCTGACTCGCTATGAAGGGATTGAACTGATTTTTGATGCAATGCTAAAAATTCGGAAAGAATATGAACTGAAGAAAGAAATTGTCTTCCTTATAGTTGGCGGAGGACCTTATGAAGATGAGCTCAGACATAAAGTGAAAGAGAAAAAATTGGAAGAACAAGTAATATTTACTGGAAGAGTCCCAAGGGAAGAAGTTGCTAAATATTATTCAGTCATCGATATTGCTCCATTTCCAAGAATAGATGTTCCTGTGTGTCATCTGGTCACACCCATAAAAACTTATGAAGCCATGTCGATGGAGAAAAAAGTGATTGTAAGTGATGTAGCGGCACTTTTAGAGATGGTAAATGAAGGCGTCAACGGTGAATTCTTTAAATCTGACAGCGTGGAAGGGTTGACCGATGCTATTTTAAGTATTTTGGAAAATGAAAACATTGGTAAGAGTGCAAGAGAATGGGTCATCAATAACAGAGACTGGGAAGTATTAATGGACGACCTTATTTCTATTTATAACAGCTGACAAAATATTATACATGAAGGAGTCTGATCATGGAAAAACTATTAAATGAATATAATTACTCACGTCAATTTATATTTTTAGAAGATGCAACAAAAAAATTCTACACATCATTGGATTCAGAGAATGAGGGGGGGCAGATAGACGATTATTTATGGAAAGTAGTGACTTCAGTTTCTCAAAAGGAAGTTGAGGGCAGAAAGTTCCATATGATTCAGCATGAGGACAAAAGAGTGGGATGGATTGAACTAACAGATTCTTTGCAAATTTTTCGACATCCTGCTGAGCAGTATAAGATTTTTGAAGATAACTTCTCCAATAATGAATTAAATAGAAAAATGGGAATTGACAAGGATTTCATTTCTCATTTTAAAGATAGATTGCTGAATGTAAAATCAGAAGTCAGATTTGATGGAGAGAGATACTTAAGCGTATTCATAAAAAACAAGTTCCATGGATTCCATCATGAAGATGTAATGGATCCCATTATTAAATGCAATATAGATTTAACAGAGTATGGTACAGATTTTGAATTGTATAATCAAAGTAATCTTACAAAGCCAGCAGAAGATGTAACGGTGAATGAAATGAAAATAATAGCAGTTTTCAAAAAGAATGAGATAGGTAAAGTATTAGTCAATAATGAAGAGTATTATTGGTTTTCTTTTTCAGCTGCGTCAAAACCATTACTTGAAAAAATAGCAGAAGTGACGATGCCTTGTGATAAATCCCGGGAAAAACTTGAACTGGATGATTTAATTTATAGTATTTACCAGGAGAGGGAAAAAACAAAAGATATAATGAAGTCCGTATTATCTGCAAAAAATTATCTTAAAGATGGAAAATCAAGTGGTGTTTTGCTGGAGGATAACGATAGTTATTTGGAATTCGAAAGTAAATATAACGAATTGAAACGAAAATATGATACTACAACTTTAGAGTATGAAAGAAAACTGAGAAAAAATACAAAAGACCTTGAACTGTCCAACAAGCGTCTGGAACATCAAAAAGATTATAATGACAGAGTCACTGAGCAGAGAGACAAGTATAAAAGCAGAATGGTTTTAATAGAGGATAAATTAAAAAATTTAGACGAAAAATATAAAGTGTTAAAAGAAAAATATAAGCAGAAAAACTCGAAAAATGCTATTGGCAGATTCAAGTCAGCCTTCAAAGGTGATGATAAATAGTGGATAGAAAACAGTTGCAGGAAAAACTTGAAACTTATAAAAAAACAATCGATACAGATTATGGGCTTACATTAAATGATATGATCAATGATTTGAATCCAAGTGTGAATTTTCATGAATATAGTCCGAACTACTTATTCAAACAGGATGCTGATCCTTTTTATTATATGAAAATCGAAGAATTAAAGCGCCACGAAGCTTTAGATAAGTTTAAAGAAGTTGTAGATAAAATTCCTGTCAGTAACGGCAGCAGATATTATAAAAAGCTGAAGTATAAAATTGGAATCATTGCAGATCAATTTTTATATGAGTCTTTCAAGGATATAGCAGACGTAGAATTTATATCCCGTGACAGAAGAGATGATATAAAGGATTATGATTTTGTCATTTTTGCAACAACATGGCGAGG
>Ga0079226_10001544_pt1 | contig 17695 bp, 11 predicted proteins | sample Poulit2014_FD_76345 | JGI IMG/M metagenome (GOLD analysis project Ga0079226, IMG submission 76345) | Agricultural soil microbial communities from Georgia to study Nitrogen management - Poultry litter 2014 | ecosystem: Environmental > Terrestrial > Soil > Agricultural land | place: USA: Georgia...
TCACGTTCTTTATTTCGGGTGAATTTCTTCTGCCAGAATTCAACATTGCTTTTGGGCATATTCCCATGGATAGGACACTGATGCCAGAAGCAGGAATCTATGAAGATCACCACTTTATACTTCTTGATGGATATGTCAGGTGTACCGACCATACCTCTTGTATTGCGTCTGAATCGATACCCTTTCCTCCATAGCTCGCTCGCCACAATCGATTCCAATTTTGATACTGCCCTTATGGAACTCATCGTCTTCCTTCTTTGTTCAGGAGTCATTCTATCAGCCATAGAATCATACCTTTCAATAATCATTATGCACTTTAAATGGAATTGTCATCTATAAATGGTTTACCCATATCGGCATTCTTTAATGAAAACTGTGGTATTCAGAAGTCCAAAGTCCATATTCGGGAAGAATATGTGAGATGTATCAGTCGATTAATTCCTGCACCAGATTTTTGACGAATCTGCTGTTGAACCAGAAGGCATGGCCAGGTATACGCTGTCCATCAGATAGTGTCACCATGCTCTTTTCTCTGTTGGCACCCTTCGTCCTGAGATGACAGACACCATTGAAGCCTGACTTCGGAAAGTTATTCCTCCTCTGCTTTCCTACGGGCCATTCCTCGAATCCTTCTTGCAGGATACGTTTGACCTCGTTGTAGAAGTTCCTGATTTCATCATCAAGAATGGATTCCGGCACATTCCATAACTTGATTCCCTTCAGAACAGGATTACCCTCTTCATCCTCCTGGAAGACGATGAACAGCCATTTGATTGATTCCATCTCCATCTTCAGACTCGATTCTTCCCAATCCTCCTGAAGAATCTCTTCATAATCCACATTGCCGAATGACATGCTCTCCTGCATGGTTCCTGTTTTTGTGGCCCTTATGGTCTTGAACTTGATGTTGAGTTTGGAGAACTCCTCTATACGATTCAATGATGTTCCCTGTATGCCCAAAATACGGCTTGAAAGCAGAGCAAGTTTATTCTTTGATCTGCTCAATTGATGATTCAGGTCGTCAGCAATATCGATATCCCTCTTGCCAATATAAGGGCGGAAGTAATCATGCAATAATTCTTCAAATGTCTTTCCTTCAAGTTCTTCAGGACTTGTGAAGGAAATCATCTTTGTATCCTTGATGTATTTCCTCACCAGGGCTGTCATATATCCCTGCTTCAAGGAAAATGCCCTTTGTTTTGCGGGAGTTTCCGAATAAGGCTGCATTCGCAGGGATTTGGCTGTGGCTCCTTTGGTACATGCCCCCAATATATTCGTATCCCCCTCGGAAATCATGTGGGCTTCCCCGGATAGTATTTTAGCCTTTATATCCTCAAAGTCCTGCTTTATGATTTCCAGGTCAGTCCCGGTGAACTCATGTAGAACCGTCTTCACTATCTGGAAGTGCCGATAGTCAGGCTTCCCATCCTTATCCCGGGTGTATGTATAGAAGAATATCAGGAGTTTCGCATTCTTTTTCCAGAAGCTCGAGTCTTCAAAATCAACTTTCACTTCGTCTTCGTAGTTGATGATGTTGAGGACAAGGCGCTCTTTAGCAGATAGCTGTCCATTCTTCAATTTCTTCAATCCGGTGGTCTTCAGTTCCACACCGACATCTGCAAAGTCCGGCTCGGGCTTGGAGTTGATTTCATAGCCGAAATAACTCGCTTCTATAATCGTCCCGACCTTCCCCTTCACATTCGTATTCTCCAGCATATTCTGCTTATCTATGTCCTTGAGGTATTCTCCTTCTGCCTCCCGTGCATAACTGACAAGGTCGTCGATGGTTTCATATTCGAAAGCCATACTATCCCTCCTTTAATCCTGATTTTACCATATTATTGTCAGAATAAATAAAAAAGAACCAAAGCAATGGCTTTGGTTCATAGGAGCTCCAGTTGTGTTATCCGTTCAGGATATTCGATATCTATCTTTTCGATTTCATTGCCCATCCTTGTTATGAGGGGTACTACGAGCGCATTGCCCATGCAGAAATATCTTGTACGTTCCGGCATGGTATTGGTCCAATCATCCGGGAAACCGTTCAGCCTTTCCGCTTCTATAGGTGTCAGCGTCCTGTACTTCCCATCCATCTTAATCAGATGGGTACTCCTGTTTACGGAACCTTCACTGGTGAGCATCGTCCTTCCCGGAAGATCAAGTGAATCACTTTCACTCATTCCGCCCTCCGTATAGAAGTATTCATGTCCATTCTTCGCAGTTCTCTTTTCCTTCTTCTGACCTCGGAGATATTTGAACTTCTCCAGTTTTTCCCCATCTATGACATACTTTTCGTCATAACTTTCTTCTATTATTTCTCTCAGTGGAGTCGCAGTTTCCTCCACAGGAATCGTGTGAATGGTCGTAACCTCACCATTCCTCATGATGCCCGTATTATGGAATTCAAATGAGAAGTTATCCGATACATCTACGATATCCCCGGAAATCGTGGTTTCGGCTATCCTGTTTTTGTAGGGTTCATCCTTCACAGGGAAGGCTCGGGCGAACATTCCTTTATTATAAAGGAAATCTTCTCCGGATAATTTCGCCATTTCCTTGCCGTAGGTCATATTGCGACGATAGGCGAAGATGAAGATTCTCCTCCTCCTTTGGGCATTACCGTACTCTGCTGCATTGATGACCCGCCACTCGACATCATACCCCAGCTCATGGAGGGTCGAGAGCATAACGGCAAAGTCTCTCCCCCGTTGTTTGGAAGGGGATTTGAGAAGTCGATCCACATTTTCCAGCAGAACATATTTAGGGATGGTGTTCTGTATGAAGCGTGTAATCTCCCAGAAAAGCACACCTTTCTTCCCTGAGATACCCAGTTCCCCATTCAATGATCTCGCTACGGAATAATCCTGGCAGGGGAAGCCGCCGACTATAAGATCCGCATTCGTTTCTGCCATTTCCCTATCCGTCACTTCAGCTATATCTTCATTTATATGTTTACCCGTTTCAAACCTGGAAGCATAGCAATCAAAGGCATGCTGCACCTTCTTGCCCGGCTCCCACTGATTGGCCCAAGTCACTTCAAATCTATTCAATTCAGTATTTTCAAGTCCTAGCCTAAAACCGCCTACACCGGCAAACAGTTCGACTACCTTTAGTTTCTCCATCAGTTGGACACCCCCATGATTCATGGCCGATTTTCATCCCTGCATTATATCATACATTACCGAAAGTAGTGTAATCATATTATTATAATACCACAAAAGGAACATACGTTCTATTTATTGTGCGGGTGATAATTGTAATTATATTTATTGAGTATCACAGCTATTATATAGAAAATAATATATATAAATCCCATGTAATAACATTTATTTGTATTATTATTTACTCCCTGTGAGGTAAACAACCTTAATTCAATAACTATATAAAGAACTGCTTTGAATCAAGAGGGATAGCCAGATTCTTCAAATTATATGCCCCTTTCTGGCAACTTTATAATTTCACCATCCTCACCAATAAACTCATTTATTAAGACTTTATCTAACTTTTTCATATAGACTGAACCCGTAGTACCACCACTCTTGACGCTACTATGGATTATTTCAAATTCCTCGGGCTTCTTTAATCCAATAATTATCATTGGTGTACTCAACTGATTCATCAATGGTTTACATTGGAGTGAGTAACCCTCAAAGGTTCCAATGGCACCATCGAAACCTCCACTTGTTTTTAATTCTTGAGTTGCAGTTATAACTATTCCAAATTTCGTTTGAAACTGTTTCTCAACATGATTCAGTTCAGATGCTAGAACTGGTTTCATAAGATTTACTGTTGCTGCAGAGCTATGATTGAAAGCTACCTCCACTGAGAATAATTCAGGATATACAAAGTCTAGCCTCCAATCACGTGTCGATTTGTTGATTTGTTGATTTTTAAAAATATAGCTCTCACTTTCCCACCCCTTTTCTATAAGTCTTTCTTTAATAAGCATATTAATAATCCTAGCTAAGCTTTTCCCCTTTTTCTTTGCAATTTTTCTTTTTTGAAATTCATTAACCAGTTCTTGCTCTTTTATACTTCTGAGCACTTCACATAATTCATTATATTTAGATTGTGCTTCTTTCATATTATTCACAATCTCCAGCCCATACCTATGTGAATATGTAACGAAATTCATTTAATCCACTCCTTTTCACTTTGAATAAAAACATTGAGAAAATTTTTTTATCACAAATAAGCTCCAATGATTTTTTGACTGATTTCTCCAATAACAGTAAAATGTAGTTGAGACCTAAAAGATCAGTTTAATGATATGAAAGTGAGAATACTTATGATTAAGAATAATCAAAAGAAAATGTACTTAGTTGATATGTATAAGGATGAGTATATTGTTAAGGATAACGGTGATATAGACATTATTCATACTTATTTCCATTCACTAAAAAAGACGAACAGTTCAATTAAAGTTTTAAATGAGAATCATGAAAATCAGTTACTCAGTGTAAAAGAAATAATTTCATATTTTATAGTAGAAAACAACTACATGATGGTTATGCTGGATCAACCTCTACACAAAGAACCTTGATAAATAAAGACTACTGAGCTTCATAAATCCAATTCACAGAAGGAGCTTTAAGATGAATATTTATCCTAAGCTTCAATTATTTAAAGAATATACTCGAAAAGATGTACACGATATATTCGACCCAAGCACTCGATTCTCTACGGGTGCTGGCACTTGGGGAATACATGGAATCGTGCAGGTTCCTAATAGGGAAAAAGATTATGTGTTTTTCGTCACTTTTGGTCGATCAATCTCTGGTTATGATTTTAAAGAAAGTATAACAGATGATGGTGTTCTTCTCTGGCAATCACAGCGGCGGCACAGGCTAAGTGATAAAGTCATACAAAACTTTATCAATCATGATTACCTGACAGACAATATTTATTTATTTCTTAGAACAGAAAAAGAGGAAAAAATAAAAAAGGACCCAAAGCTTTTAAATACCTTGGAAAACTTGCTTACCTTGATTATGACATACAAAGAGAAAAACCGGTTCACTTTAAATGGCAACTATTGAATTGGAAAGGTAGAAGTTCAGAAGAAACACGGGATAATGAAAATCCAAAATCAATCAACTTAAAACCATCATATAATCTATCTAGAAAAGCTGTCCCACAAATCAATAGTTCTAATCGTGGAAGTACCACACAAAAATTTCAAGCTAAACATATTGATTTTGCTAAAGAAGCCCTCGATAAAAAGAGGTTAGGGGATTTAGGGGAATTACTCGTGCTGGAAAATGAAAAAGAATGTTTAAAAAAGCTTGGCAGAAATGACTTAGCCCGAAAAATCATCCATACCTCCTCCTTGCAAGGAGATGGAGCAGGCTATGATATATTAAGTTATACCCCAGAAAGTGAGATTAAATATATTGAAGTTAAGACCACTACTGGCGCGAAGTATTCCACTTTTGAAATCACTGCTAATGAACTCGCCTTTTCAATTGTCCACTCAAATAATTATAAGCTTGTGCGAGTATACAACCTCGATACTAAAAATCATAGAGCTGATTACTTCGAGATAGAAGGTAGATTTGAACAACTTCTAAAATTATCTCCGGTAGCTTACAAAGCCACTCTATAGATTTGAGTTCTAAATAATAAAAGTAAAATGAATAGAGCTGTTTACAGGAAGAACGCCTGTTTACAGCTCTATATTCATTTTTTCATCGTTCTTCTAGTGGAATCACTTCTATGATTTCTACAATTTTCTTTAGTTTATCCCCGATCTCAGCATAACCATTGACTATACATTCACCCTTATTCAATTGTACTATTCTATTTTCCCATTCTTTCCTTTCATTTGTGTCTGAAGCCAGTGTCTTACTGATAAATGTAATTTGGTCTTCTGGTGCAGCAAAATGTATTTGCTGCCCAGCATTAAATAAAGCTGAAATATCTCCTCCTGAATTTTTTATAGAATTCAAAGATTGTGTGGCTAACCATGTTGACCAACCAAACTTTCTTCCTTCTTTTAATATCTTACCAGTCGGAGATGACTCTTTATGGTTTAAGTTCTGCATTTCATCTAAAAGGATAGGCAAAGGATGATTTTTATTTCCTTCCCTTTGAGAATAATTATATAAATCCCATAAAAGAAACTCAGTTATTACCTTTTGTATGTCTGATGCAAAACCTTTCAGCTGAATAATATTGACCTCTCCATTATAATTAAAGATTTTACTCCATGCAAAGTCCTCGTTTTTATAGTCAAAAGGATCCCTATCTAACAAAGTGCTGGTTCTACCATAGAGATTAGATGAGAGAGGCGAATCATCCGCTAATAAATACTCCTTGATCTTACTAAAAGTTAAAGATTCATCATATACAGATAACCCTCTTTTTACAACTTCCTTTAATAAACTATTTTGTTGAATTCCCAAGTTGAAAACAAAGTCCACAATTTGTACCACACGATCGGCAATATCGTCATCAGTTTCCGGCATCAAAACCCCACCTAAATCTATTTCATTTCTTCTAAAAGGGTTAATTGGCAACTTATTTACAAACACAAACTTTGTCTTCAATTTTTCGTCCATTCTGCTTACAAATGTTTCTTCCAGCTGATTATTCAAAAAACCATCGGTATAATCAACAATTAAACTATCAATTCTATTTTTAGACATCTCCAAGAGTAAACATTGCATAAAATAAGTTTTTCCCTGGCCTGATTTTCCGCTTATTAACATATGTCTATTTGGGAGATTATGATTTCCATATTCCCAATACAAGTTTTCATTACTACCTTTAATTTTACCCAATAATATTCTCACGTTATTTATACTGTAATCGGCTTTTAGCCTTACATCTGTATCTGATTTACTAACTGGCCCTATCTCTTCGACTTTATAATCTTCTTTTTCTATATCTCTTGAGGAGGCAATATTACCATTTTTATGTTTATCATCAATAGGTAATGTATCTGGGTCTCTTTTTTTATATTCCTGGTCGTATGTTACATTACTAATCTCTTCAATCTCTTCGAGCATATTATGAGATAAAAAAGAACTCGGATCAATGCCCTTTTTCCCTTTTTTCATTTCTATATCAATATCATGATACTCTCGATCAGCATCTCTATATGCATCATTTTCAGTCAAGTGAACTTCATAGATGTTGCTCTGGCTCTGTTTCACCATTTTTCTAAAACTACTCCCTTGAGTAAATAATAGAATCAAGCCTTCACTATACCTTTTGTTTATTTGATCCGTAAATTCAATTTCCCCATTTAAAACTTTGGAGCGGAGATTGAAAATTTCATGAAATCTATTATCGGTTAATATACCGTTATCAATAAATTTCTTTAGATTACCAAAGTATAGTGTGAGAAAAAAACTCCTATAAAAATCTTGAGTAAACGTATTTTCACTTGCAGTTAAGAGTTCATTTTTAATAAGTCTATAAATATTTTTTATTTGTTCAGTTGCTTTTGAGACAACTTGACTGCTATTTTGGCCAACTTTAACTTCTACAGGAATTAAATGAAATTTATACTTTCCTCCTTTACTCCTTTCCATTCCTATAAACAATAAATCGTCGGAGATACTTCCATTATGCCCAAGTTCTTTTGCAGAAAAGATATCTGAACTTGAGTCTAGACCTTGTTGTCTACTCACTCTCAATATTTCTTCTAAAGATATAGGTACCCAAACAATTTTCTCTCCATCCAATATCGACAGTACATTTTTATATGCTGATACTATACTCAACTTTTCTTTTACAGTATGGTTATTTTTAAGATTCTCATCACTTTTCTTACCTATTATAGATAGTAGCCATTCACCATTTAATATATTGAAGGATCTAATTATATTTTCAGTGTTTAAATATTTGTAATTGTCATACACTTTTTTTAAGAATTCTTTTAAAGCTTTTTCGTACTGTAGAGTGTTGTTCGTAACGGTTATAGACTCATAATTAAATGATGACGTTTGGTCATTATAGTGAATAACGTAAAGATTGTAATTACTATCATTAAAATACGATAAATCTACCGAAGGGTCTATAAAAGTTACCCAATTAGATTTGTCAAATATATCTTTTAAATCGAGTTCTAAGAGACTAGTGATATTGTTGACAATCCCTTCATTTCTCTTATAAGGATTCAATTGTTTATTCTGTTTATTGACAGCAAAGCTATTCCATTTAATAGCACTCTTCACTATAGAAGTTTTTTCCTCCAAACCCTTGATTCCAAAACCAGATACATATTCAGATCCAATCTTAGTTTGATTTAAAGTCGACATTAAACCCTGTTTTACGACTGAACAATTCAATTCTTCCAAGTTATATACACTGAACTGTGGTTCTTGATTAAAGTTAAAGAAAGTTAGATGAAAAACAGTTTTTTTCGAATCAATATATACATTCAACTTTTGCTTTAGAGTTTCAAGAATTTCTTCCTCTTCATATTCTCTTCTTAATTGTGCAGGTACACTCACATCTATTAAGTTCACTAAGCCAGATAAACTCTCTAAATTATAAAACTCATAAAATAAATCTTTGTTTTCCAAATCATCTATAAAAACATCTATGGGATTAGCGTAAGCAATATCTCTTTGACTAATGAAGTCTGATACTAAGTGTTCTGTCACCCCTCTTAAAATCATTTTACAATCTGAAATATTAAGGAATCTTGTCTTCATTGAAAATGAAGGATTTATGTCAAATAGATATTTAAAGTGTTGTTTGAAATCTCTTATTCTAGATTTTATTATAAAACTTGTGATGTTCGAGCTTGATTTATTTGTTCTACTAAATGGTCTATACTCTAGCCACCTGGACTTATTCTCATTAAATTCAGCAAAATAGTAATTATTTTCTTCATCTACGATAAAAGGAAGCAAGTTAGAAGCATTATATTTCTTCAATATTTTATCATCTAATTTCTGATCAGATACACTTTTTGTCTTTTCAATTTCATAACGGAGTAATAAAGGGTGTAAAGCAGTCATATACGTATAATTAGATGTCTTTACAAAACCTAACTCGTGAATAACTTTCACTTTTTTATCTTGTATTTTTTCTCCATCCACCAAGTTGTCCAGTATTCCTTCCACACTCTCACAATACGTCAAAGCTGCTTTTTTTATCTCCTCGTCAAAATACATGATGCTTGGCAAAGTCCCTTTGTTCAGTATTATTTCACATAGTTCCTCATAATTGTCTATTATGTCCGTGGCAAGATCTAAATACTCTCCCTTGAATTTGTCGCCAATGATTTTCCCCGAAGTATATTTGTTCTCAACCATTTCTTCTTCAATCGAAAGAATATCTTTCATCTCACTATACAAGTAAAACTCTTTTGTCCCTTGAGTCACTAGGTTTTTGATGAATTTCATAGATTTCTTATTCTCATTTACATGCTTTACCAGCTTCGTGCTAGTTTCTGGAGTGGGTCTATAGAAAGTTTCATTGAGTTTGATTTTATAATCAATACCGTCTATGTTGAGAATTATGTAAATTTGATTGTCCCCGTGGTTACTCAAACTCGAGAAATCAAAAATATTAGCATTGTTGTAAGAGAAAGACTGACCTGATTCAGTTACTTGAGTGATTACATTATTAGCGCCAGATAAATCTAGATGATTCTCAACGTCATCTATCAGAAACTCAACTTTTTTAATCGCTTGGTCATATTTCAATCTATATTTAGTTTTTATATTTGAGAGCTTCTCAGCAGCAAAATTCACTATAAGAATCCTAAACTTAAAAGTCAGGGCATTTTCTTTATTATGTTTATAAGTAAATTCAAAATAATAGGCATGTTCAGTATTTAGCATACTAGTTTTTAGTAGTAAGCGACCATGCGATTTAGATGTTATTTCTAAATCAATTTTAGTTTTTGTAGTCAAGTTCAGTGTTTTCATACCTCTTTTAATGATATGAGCGCTATTTATATCAACATCATTAGAAAAAGGCAATTTTACATCGTCGAGCTTATTTCCATCCTTGAATATGATTATATGCCGTTCGCGTTGTTTTACTTTTGTGTTACCTGAAGGTTTATCCCAAACTTTGATTCCTTTAAATTGATTCGAGAAATCTTCCTCCAAAAAATTTATATTATTTTTTTTAAATTTATCCATCCTCTCTTTACCTTTTTTAACCTTCTCAAAGTCAACTTCATACCAGTTATCTTTTGTAAGCTTTCGAACTAAGGCATCTCCTTCAAATTCATTCTCAATATGTTCTTTTGGGTTACCTCTGTCATGATAAGAAGCTATTGTATCAAATAATTGTTTATTAGCTTTCAGTCTTTTTCTCACTTCAGATTCTGGATAAGTATCTATTTGATCATCTTGAAAAATACCCAACTCTAGATAATCATTTTTTTTAATCTCATTCTGTTCTATGATAGAGTAAACGGCTTCAAAATCCATAAGTGTATATCTAACCAGATCATCTGAAAAATTATTTTCTATAACAAAATTTAATATGCTTCTTTCCGTTTTAGTTAACGCATTAGAGTTTACAATACTTTTTAAATTGTTTCTTAATGAAAGTGTATGAAAAGGCGCCCCTTGTTTAGATAAATTGTATGCCCCTCCAGTAATGCTATCCAACTCTTCCTGCATCATAAAAACTATAACCGTGTTATGCCATTCATCTTTTTGAAGAGATACTTTATTCCTTAATGTAACCAAGAAATCATGTGTCATACCTTTTTTTGCAAAGACGAATACTACTTTGATAGCATTAACCGCATAGTAAATGGCTCTAAAATCAAATTCTTCAGACTTAAATTCTTTTACCTTTCTGTCCTCTGAATTTTTTATGGCTTCTTCCATTTTAACTATTTCCTCGGTATCATTTAAAATGAGATAGTACCTATTACCTGCTATCAAAGCTGTTTTTTTCATAAATTCATATAACTCTTTGTCCAAAAATTTATAGTATTGGCTTAACATACTTTGCCTCCCCACTATCACTTTTTTTATCTAGTATCCCCATCCGCTCATATAATGCAACGACTGCTTCCTTTGAATATCTATCTAGGAATACACCCCTACTCTCGAAGTTCTTAAAAACTTCGCTGATAATCATTTTCTTGTCTTTAACTACAATGGCTGTTAAAAGTATTATCATATCCTTTCTTAATGTCAAAATTTTACCCAGGCTTCCTCTTCTCTTGAGAAAATATAGATTTCCAATTTCCTCTATAGACGAATAATAGCGTCCTCTTGTCTCTTTTGTTACATCTTCAGAAAGCCATTTTTTGAATAACTCTAAGGAGTTCAAAAAATCGTTTGGAATGACCTCATTTTTTTTAGTAACTTCTTTGTATTTATTTAACACTATTCCGAGATTTCGGTTCAAAATATTCTTCTCTTCTTCTTCTAGATCAATAATTTCATTAAAACTAAGAACTTTTTCATCTAATAACGTGTTTATATAACCTAACAAATTATCATTTATTAATGTGAAATCCTTGGTTTCTTTTACAAGATTGAATCCTTGTTTGTTTGTTTGACGAGTTCCAGTAATCCTTTCATTTTCTAGTGTGAAGAAAAGTGGATAAACCTTATCATCATTTCTCTCTTCTTTAATTCTATCTAATATAAGTGATGCTTGGATAATATACTGGAAGTAATAGAAAGCAAAGAATAAACTCATATATTTCAGAGCAAAGTCTTTGTTTTTCAATAAAAACTTTAAGTCTTCAAACCTATCCTCAAATCGATTAGTTATAATTTTGTAATGGTTGTTTTTTTTATCTTCTATTTCAATACTTCTAATAGAATCTATTAACATTTTTTCCACTAAGTTGTTAGATTCTTTATTTCTTATGAAGCTTTTCCATTCTTCATTTTGCCTGAGATTAAAAAAGTCCACCATAAACTCGGCTATTGCAATTTCACCTTTACTTTCATTCCCTTCACTCAATGTATAATAGTTAATGAGATGAGGATGATTAAAAGAATCCAGATGACTATAATCAAATATACTATACAAAAATTTTTGTTTTTCCTCTTGTTCTAACTTATCTATACTTTCTACACTCTCTACTACTTCGTCTATATCATAATCGTCAAGTCCATACTCTTTTTTTAAATCCAAACTAGATCTCGCCATAGCTCCCAATATTGGATTGAAACCATTTTTAAATTTTGCTCTTTCAGGGTTTCTTGTAAAGAAAGGCAATACTTTGAAGTTAAATTTTCTAGAGAAGTTAACCCTTCCTTCATCTAATTTTAAATCCCTTATAAGCTTTTCACTCTTGTTATCCATTATTCAATACTCCTTATCTCATAACCCATAAATCCTTCTTTAATTAAATACTTTTCGTTACTATTTGTCATACTGATTATTGTTGTTTCCTTGGATTTAATTGTATTCAATATTTTATCGACAAATTCATCGAAAACTACTGCTTCAGACTTATCTGATTCTTTCAACAAATATCCATATTCTAAAAGAGTCAATAATCTATACAAGTTATAATCTATTTCGATATCATGAAGTTCATTTTGCAGTTCCATTTCTACTTTAATTGTCATATTCTTTGTTACGTAAATATTCTTAGATTTTGGTTTAAATTCAAGACCCACTCTTAATTTCGTATCAGGCTTTAGAATTTCCTTGTAAATATATCCTTCCAGAGGTGTGTCATTCCACAGTTCAATCGCATTAACTATTTTCTTTAGCAAATTCAGTTTTATTGTTTTATCTTGCTCTATATTTTCAATGATGTTTATGAATTCCTGAAAAGTATGATTCCCATATTTATTAAAGTTAAAAAGATAATGCAACCTTATTATTACTTCAAATTTTCTCCTATGACTAAGATCATCTAACAAATATAAATATTCTCTTATCATTTCAAAGTGTTCACCAAATATTTCTTCACATTTATGATATAAATTGGCAGTATTATAGATTTCTATATTTAGTTCGTCTAACCAAGAGCTTTGAACTAAGATAGGATCCTGACTTTTCATTGCTTGAAGTATAGGTGACTTATCCCCTTTATCAAACAACAAATTCACTAAGAACATGTCGTTCTGTTTCTTTTCTTCATCTGGGATTATTATATCGTGTATAAAATTTAAAAATCCTCTAGTAGTAATCATTCTTTTATTTTCAATCTGAATTTTAATCAGTAACATTTTTATAGTTTTTTGAACAGTTGGATTGAGTAAAAGCTTATAATTTTGGTATGCATGCTCTTTTCTTTTATGACCGTCATCTACTAAAAATTTGTTATAGAACGGATTATCTTGCTCCGTTTTAAAGATTTTTTGAATAATTTGATCATAGAATTCACTTTTAATTTCACCGTTTTCAACAGAAAACGGTTTTTCGTTTAGAAAAGAAATTATGGATACTCCTTCATCATGAAATTTAGAGGAGACAATATTATCGTTATCAAATATCTCACTATCATTAATCACATCTCTTAAATACTTGCTTAATTTTTTTTCTTTCAGATAGGCAGTCAACTTATACAACATTCCAATATTAATTGCAACTACGATTTTTTTATTATAATCTTCTTCGTACTCATTTAATTTTTCACTTAATGTTTCTACAGCAGTTTTATAAGGGTTATTGCTTTCTGTTGCATCATTATAGATTTCAACTCCCTCAAATAAATGTTTATGGTTTTTGTTTAAGTAAGATAACAAATGAGATTTCCCATCTCCTACAGAGCCCACTAGTAAAACCAAGCCTTTTTGCATTTCTTGAAGGGTACCCAGCATAGATTTTAATTTTTCTTCGATAGGGCGTGTAACGTGCATGTATTCATTAAAATTATTAAAGTGCTCAGAGTTAATTATGGATTCCTTTGAAGAAGAACTAATATTTTGCATGATATTGATAAATTCTTCACTTTTCGAAAAGCTCTTTTCTCCATTGTAGCTTTCTATATTATTTAAAGTTGCTTCTAAATTACTATAACTTTGTTCATCATTGTATTCTTTTATAATTTCCAATTGCTTTTTCACTTTAGAGAGTAAAGAATACTCTGTACTGCTTATCTTCTTTTGTGATTGCAATATTATAATCTGTCTATATATTGCACCTGTATCAATATCACGCAGACTGCCTCCAACAATATTAATGTTAAATAAATTCATAGTATTCTTTAATCTCAGATAGATTTTCCTCGATATATTCATTTATGTGACCCCTATATTATATTTCGAATTTTCTATATATGTATTATCTTACCATTATATGATTTTAAATAAAATTAGTGTCAGTAACCTCAATCTCATTTATCTTTATAAGTCTCCTTTTTGGAGAGGTAACTCAGAATTAGTCAAATTTCAAACAAACAGTAATATCGTGTTACTGACCTAAAATATAGTTTTCTGTTAATGATTTAGACGAACTGACGTCCTTGATGATATTTTTGGGTCTTTGTGGTCCATATTATACTTACTCCACAATATGTATTTAGATATCACCTTTTCAATTGGGACATAACAAATTATTCTTATCGATATTTCCTTAGCCAGTGACAATGAGAGTTTAAATCGCCGCTTTACATAAATAAAAAAACACGAAACCATTCAATTGGTTTCGTGTATGTTTCTACTTCGCAAACATCTTCATGACGCCGCCGGTCACTGCCAGGTCGAAGTATCCCACCCCTACACATTTGTAGAGGGTGATCTCTTCGTCATCCTGCCTAAGGTAGTCCTGCTCGAATATATCGACGAGTTCGCCTTTGAGATGTCATCCCAGCTGATGACGCCCGCATCCACCGCATGGATAAGCTCACCAGTAGAGGCATTTAATCTCGTTATTATAAATTTTTCTTTGTCAGCACAGCATAAATTTACTATATATAAATTCTTACATATTTAATAAAAATATCTTTTATTCAAGATATGTTTTAATATAATTGTATCTATTCTATAGGCTAAGATTACAATCATTGCAAAAGGGAGCGTCTATATTGAAGAATAATATGGTATTTAAGTTTAATGATCTTGAGAAAGCCGATTTAATTCCAGGAGCTATTTATGAAGGTGGGACCAATAAAAATGCTGGAGATGACCCGATAGCTAAATTAATGAATGTGGGTAACGCAGGAGGTATTCGAACCCGAAAATCAAAAGACGGCGAGATTGCATACATTGTCATTATATCCAATAAAGGAAATAAAGATAAATACCCTAATGACTTTGACTCAAAAACTTCCATCCTGACGTATTATGGGGACCAATTTAAAGAGAATAGGGAAGCTCTAGATACTAGACCAAAAGGGAATAAAAATCTCCTCTCCTTATTTGAACTTGTAAACAAATATAGCTTTACTTACGATAAACCTTACCCAGTATTTTATTTTGAAAAAGTTGAAGGCAAAGGGCGAAACCATATCTTCAAAGGTATCGCTTATCCTTTTGTAAAGGATAAGGATTTTAAAGAAGTTTGCTTCGAAATAAATTACAACAGAATCTCAAATTACGTATTCAAATTTACAATTAATAATGCAGAAAATATATCGCGGGATTGGATTGAGGATTTAAAAATATCTAACTTGAGTGTAGAAAATTCACCAGATACATGGAAGGACTTTTTATTCAGGTCTAGAGATATGAAGACTGTGAGCAATATCCCTTTGATAGAACAAGAAAAACAGCTAGATGACCAAATAAAAACAGCGGAATATATACGAGAAACTAAAGTAAGAAAAGGTCAGAATGAAATTCGTAAGGTATTGCTTAGTAAGCACGGGTGTTGTCAATTATGTGGATTAAATTATAGTTTCTTTTTAATTGCTTCTCACATCGTTCCCTGGAGTGAGAAGGATTTAGAAACAATTTCCTCATATGGAAATAAGGATTATAGGGGAGATATTGATAACGTTCTTTTATTATGTGTAACCCATGACAAACTTTTCGACAAATATAAAATTTCTTTCGATGAGACTGGTAAAATCATGATTTCTAATGAAATTGATACAGAGGACTTCTACAAATTAAATATAAAACAAGAATTCAACATTGAAATAAAAGAAGAACAAGAAAAATATCTTGTTAGACATAGGAATAAATTTAAAGCAGAAAATCAATGAAATTCCTAATTTTTCATGGAGGTTATTGCTATACTTTAATTTTTCATTTCACAATAAAGGTTTCTATATACATTACATTTTTCACTCCATTAAAAAAGACCACTTCCGTGGTCCCTGTTTCTACTCCGCAAACATCTTCATGACACCGCCGGCGACGGCCAGGTCGAAGTATCCCGCCCCCACACATTTGTAGAGGGTGATTTCCGCGTCATCCTGTTTCAGGTAGTCCTGCTCAAATATGTCGACGAGTTCGCCTTTGATGTCATCCCAGCTGATGCCCGCATCCACCGCATGGATCAGCTCACCGGCCTCCTCCTTGACGGATTCGAGGTCGTCGGCATAGATCTGGTTGGCGCGCTTGATCGTCGTTTCATCCATTTCCTTCATTACCGGCTTGAATGAACCGACGCCGTTGATGTGTGCGCCGGGCTTCAGGTCATTGCCGTCGAATACCGGTTCTGTGGACTGGGTGGCACAGTTGAGGATGTCGCTCTGTGTGACGACTTCCGATGCATTATCCACAACCTTGATGTCGGCCTTGATGCCGAATGCCTCGAGCCTCTCTTTGAATGCTTCTGCCTTCTCCTTCGTACGGTTGTAGAGCACGATCCTTTCGATATCCCGCACTTCAACGACACCAAGCACCTGTTCGAAGGCCATGTTGCCCGTACCGATGGCACCGATCGTCTTCGCATCCTTCCGTGCCAGCCTTTCCGTCGCGATGGCGGTCATGCCACCGGTGCGGAGGCGTGTCAGGTATGATGCATCCATCGTCGCCTTATGCTCACCCTTCGTCAGATCGGTGACGAGGAGGTTTCCCTGCGTCGTCGGGAGGTCTTTATTCACCGGGAAGATGGAGACGGTCTTGATGATGGAGATCTTCGACGCCGTGCTGATGCATGGCATATACAGCATCGAGCTGTTGTCATCCACCGGGAGTACGGTGCGGGGCGCCTGGATGATCGCGTCATCCTTCAGATCCTGCAGGACATTTTTGACGTCCGCTATCGCGTGGTGCATGTGGTACTCTTTTTCAATCTGTTCATCGGTCAGTGTAATCATGGAATTTTCCCCCGCTTTCCATTCACCTTTTTGACGCATCACTCCTCCCAATGATATAACCTCCAGAATATTACGTAAAATGCGCTTCCATTGCTTTTTATTTCGCCCATGACTGATATAATACCTTTATGATTACATATGGAAGGAAGCGATGATTTTGGATACACAGGCTTTTGTCGATAAATATTATGTGGAACGCAGGAACACAAATTCAACCAAGTGGGATCTTCTGGAGGAACGTTTCGGTGATCCGGACCTGCTGCCAATCTGGGTGGCGGATATGGAATTCAAGGCACCGGAGGGTGTCATCGATGCATTGACGGAACGGGTGCAGCACGGGGCATACGGCTATTCATTCATTCCGGATTCCTACTATGAAACCTACTCCAGCTGGATGGAGAAGCATTTCGGCTACAAGGTGGAGAAGGAATGGTGCCGTCCGGCAACGGGTGTGGTATCGGCACTCTACTGGTTCATGAACTGCTACACGGAAGAAGGCGATGCAGTCATCATCACACCGCCGGTCTACTACCCATTCTTCAACGTCATCAAAGAACTCGACCGCAAACTCGTGACTGCAGA
>Ga0079226_10001545_pt1 | contig 17683 bp, 13 predicted proteins | sample Poulit2014_FD_76345 | JGI IMG/M metagenome (GOLD analysis project Ga0079226, IMG submission 76345) | Agricultural soil microbial communities from Georgia to study Nitrogen management - Poultry litter 2014 | ecosystem: Environmental > Terrestrial > Soil > Agricultural land | place: USA: Georgia...
TTAGATGAGTAATGATTTTTTTATAAATATCGGCAGATTTGTATTGTTGGTTTTACTGCAAGTAATAATTTTAAATAAAATTAATTTCCTGGGGTATATCAATCCGTATTTATACATCATGTTTATCTTGATCTTGCCAGTTAATTATCCAAATTGGCAAGTGATTATTTTGGGTTTTCTGCTGGGATTATCCATTGATATTTTTGAAGATACAGGCGGAATTCACGCCGCAGCTTGTTTGGTAATTTCTTATTTAAGGCCAGGTTTATTAAGAGCTTCTTATGGATTGAGTTATGATTATCAAACCGTAAAATTTCATGATACTTCCATAAAAGAAAGACTTACTTTTGTGACCACTATGGTTTTTATCCATCAATTAGTATTGTCTTTATTGGTGTTTTTTAACTTTTCATATATAATTTTAATATTGAAAAACACGTTGTTTTCGGGAATATTTACTATACTTTTAATACTTGTAGTTACTTCTTTATTCCGAAAAATAGAAAGATAAATGCGTAAACTCTTATTGTTTTTTTTAATCGTATTTATAGGACTTATTTTTATAGGTCGATTGCTGTATTTACAGATTTTCGATACTTCTTTTAGTATTATTTCAGAAAGAAATGCTATTAAAACAGAATATATTTATCCACAAAGAGGAAATATTTACGATAGAAATGGAAAATTGATGGTCGCCAATCAACCGATTTATGATGTAATGGTGATTCCGCAAGATGTAAAAAAGTTTGACACACTTGAGTTTGCTAATTTATTAGATATTACACCAGAAAGATTAAGACAACAATTAGATAAAGCAAAAGTATATTCCCCTCGATTAGCTTCCGTTGTGGTTCCGCAGGTTTCAAAACAAGAATATGCTTATATTCAAGAAAAAATGCGGAAATTTCCAGGGTTTTATATTCAAAAAAGAGCTTTAAGAGATTATAAAGTCAATGGAGCAGCAAATATTTTAGGATATATTTCAGAAGCAAATCCTCAGGATATCAGCACAAGTTCATATTATGAACCAGGAGATTTGATTGGAAGAAGTGGAATTGAAAAACAATACGAAAAGATTTTAAGAGGAAAAAAAGGAGTAAAATATTTACAAACCGATCGTTTTAGTAAAGCCATAGGTCCTTATAAAGAAGGAATTTATGATACTTTACCTGATAAAGGAAAAGATTTAACCTTAAGCATTGACATGGATTTACAGGCTTATGGTGAAATGTTAATGCAAGAAAAACGAGGAGGAATTGTAGCTATAGAACCTGCGACTGGAGAAATATTAAGTTTAGTTACCGCCCCAAGTTATGACCCGAGTTTATTGGTGGGAAGAAAAAGATCAGAAAATTTTTCAAAACTTTGGAATGATACCATAAATAAACCTTTATTAGATAGAAGTTTAACTGCGACATATCCTCCAGGATCTACTTTTAAACCTATCTCAGGAGCCATAGCCTTGCAAGAAGGTGTGATAAATAGAAACACCAAAATATCTTGTCATAATGGATTTTCTTATGGAAGACGAGGACGTATGAGATGTGCACCTCATTCCTCTCCTTTATCAATAATAGGTGCTACAGCACAATCTTGTAATACCTTTTTTGCAAAATCATATTGGTGGACGATTGATAATTACCAAACTCCACAAGAAGGGATGGATACTTGGAAAGATTATTTAGCAAGTTTTGGATTAGGGGATTTTTTAGGATACGATCTTCCCACGGGAAGACCAGGATTTATTCCTTCAGGAGAATATTACAACAGAGCTTATAATTATCCAACTTATAGATGGTCAGCAACTTATACTTTATCAAATGGAATAGGACAAGGAGAGGTTTTAACCACACCAATTCAATTGGCAAACTTAAGTGCAATTATTGCAAATAGAGGGTGGTATTACACGCCTCATTTATTAAGAAAAGTAGATGGAGAAATTATAAATGATGAAAAATACACCACCAAAAAACAATCCAAAGTAGAGGAAAAGCATTTTGAGCCCATAGTAGAAGGAATGCATCAAGTTTATGAATATGGAACAGCAAGTTTTACTAAAATTCCAGGAATAGAAATCGGGGGTAAAACAGGAACAGCAGAAAATTTCACCAGAATAAATGGAAAAAGAGTTCAACTTACAGATCATTCTATATTTATTGCTTTTGCACCTATTGAAAAGCCAGAAATTGCGATTGCAGTATTTGTAGAAAATGGTAGATGGGGGTCGAGATATGCAGCAAGAATTGCCAGTTTGATGATCGGAAAATACTTGAAAGGAACTGTAGATAGACAAGATTTAGAAGATTGGATTATGGAAAATGGTTTGGAAGAAGAATATGCAAAAGAACACAGCGGAATTGAATTTAAAATTAATGAATAATGAGAGCTAAAGATTTACCAGATTGGCTTAGTATTTTAATATTTTTAATATTAGTAGTCTTTGGGTGGGTAAATATTCTTTCTGCCTCAATGGGAGAAGGAAAAAGTTTTCATGGATTCGATTTTAGTGAAATTTACACCAAACAAGCAGTATGGATTGTTTTAAGCTTTTTATTAGCAATCCTAATTTTAATGATAGAAAGTAAATTTTATCAACGATTTTCAAGTCTTATTTATTTGATTTCTTTGTTTTCCTTATTAGGATTATTTGTTTTTGGAAGTACAATATCTGGGCAAACCGCTTGGTATTCTTTTGGAAGTTTTAGTATTCAACCAGCAGAATTTGTGAAAGCTTCAACTGCTTTAGCTTTGGCAAATTATTTGAGTGATATTCAAACTGATATGACTTCTTTTAAGCATCAAGTCAATGCTTTTGTGATTTTATTTATTCCAGCGGTTTTGATTTTAGGTCAGCCAGATCCTGGAAGTGCTTTGATTTATGCAGCTTTTATTTTTCCATTATATAGAGAAGGACTTTCAGAAGGATATTTACTTTTTGGTTTTTCAGTGATTTTTCTTTTTGTAGCTACCTTATTATATGGCGCCATCTGGGTTTCTTTAGGGGTAATCCTTTTAATAGGATCTATACTGTTTTTAAAAAAACAAAGAAAAAATTTTCTAAGACTTATAATTGTTGGATTAGCTTCCATACTTTTTTCTTTTTCAGTAAACTATGTATTTGAAAATGTATTTCAACAACACCATAGAGATAGATTTGATGTGGTTTTAGGGAAAGCATCAGATTTAAAAGGAATAGGATATAATACCCATCAAAGTATTGTGGCCATAGGAAGCGGAGGTTGGAGCGGAAAAGGTTGGAATGAAGGAACACAAACCAAGGGGAATTTTGTTCCAGAACAACACACAGATTATATTTTTAGCACAGTAGGAGAGGAGTGGGGATTTATAGGGAGTGCTGGAGTTGTTTTATTATTTGTCTTATTAATAACGAGAATAATTTTTCTGGCAGAACGACAAAAATCTACTTTTTCAAGAGTTTACGGATATAGTGTTGCAGGAGTATTATTTGTGCATTTTACAGTAAATATAGGAATGGTTTTAGGAATTTTACCCACGGTAGGAATTCCTTTACCTTTTTTAAGTTATGGAGGATCTTCTTTATGGGGGTTTACAATTTTACTATTCATCTTTTTGAAATTAGATGCTGATCGTAAACAAATAACAGGAGCTTAAGAAAAGATATAAAACTAAAAAGCCATTCTCCTTAATTAAAGAAAATGGCTTTTTATAAGTTCTTATAATCTTTTAAAAAGAAAAATTAATTCAGCATTACAGGCATAACTAACATGATGACTTCTTCTCCTTCTTCCAATCCATCTTTAGGTGTTAAAATTCCTGCTCTGTTTGGTAAACTCATCGCTAATTGCACATCGTTAGAATCTAAATTATTCAACATCTCTGTTAAGAAACGAGAGTTAAAACCGATTTCTAAATCATCACCACTATAATCACAAGTTAAGCGTTCATCTGCTTTATTGCTGAAATCGATATCTTCAGCAGAAATATTCAATTCTGATCCTGCTAAAGTTAATTTTATTTGATGAGTTGTTTTGTTTGAGAAAATTGAAACCCTTCTAACAGAATTTAAAAATTGTTGACGTTCAATATTTAAAGTATTAGGGTTTTCTTTAGGAATTACCGCTTCATAATTAGGATATTTACCATCGATTAATCTACAAGTAAGTTGAATATCTTCAAAAGTAAATTTTGCATTGCTTTCATCATATTCAATGCTTATTTCCTCTTCGCTTCCTGCCAAAATACTTTTTAAAATGTTAAGTGGTTTTTTAGGCATGATAAACTCAGCATCTGCAGAAGAACTCAAATCATTTCTTGAATATTTTACCAACTTATGCGCATCAGTAGCTACAAAAGTTAAGCCTTCAGAAGAAAATTCAAAAAGCACACCACTCATCATTGGGCGTAAATCATCATTTCCTGTAGCAAAAATAGTTTTATTAATAGCAGTGGCTAAAACATCAGCAGTCATACTGGTGTTTTTTCCATCTTCAATTTCCATTACAGAAGGGAATTCATCACCATCTGCATAAGCTAAAGCATATTTACCTTGACTTGAACTGAGTTCAACAGTATTATTATCTTCATGAACAATAAAAGTTAGTGGTTGTTCAGGAAAGGTTTTTAAAGTATCTAATAATAAACGTGCAGGAACAGCAATATTCCCTGAATCATGAGAATCAACTTCTAAATTAGCACTCATAGTGGTTTCTAAGTCAGAAGCAGAAACTTTTAATTCATTTCCTTCTAATTCAAAAAGAAAGTTATCTAAGATGGGCAATGTGTTGTTATTATTAATAACTCCTCCTAAAACTTGTAAATGTTGGAGTAGATAAGAACTCGAAACGATAAACTTCATTGTATTTAATTTTCAGTTTAAAACACAAATATATCTTATTTAGCATTAGTTGAATGAAAAAAAATGAAAATATTTTTAATAAAAGTACATTAATTTTTTATCTTGCGCCTTGATTATTAACAATTTTACTTATGAAAATTAAAAAATACTTACTTAGTTTTTCTGCTGTAGCGCTTATTACCGCTTCAGGAATAGCGCAAACCCCAGAGCAGAGAAAGCAGATTACAAGAGATTATAATAAAAAAGAATTGAGATCTATAGCTGAAGAATATGGAAATATTTTTACACAGCAAAGACAAAAAGCACTTAATTATGCAAAAGCAAATGATATTCCTACAGTAATCACAAAAGAAAACGGTGAAAAATCATATTTACACCGTATGGATGAACATGGAAATTTAATTTATTATAAAAATAACAGTATTATTGGCGCTAAAACAATTGGAGTTGATAAACTTTGGGATGGTGAAGATGGATTGGTTGAGCTTCAAGGAGAAGATATGTTTGGTGGCGTATGGGATGGTGGAGTAGTGAGAGAAACTCATGAACTTTTAGAAGGGAAAGTTACAATTGGAGATAGTTTAGGTTCTGTGGATGACCACGCTACTCACGTGACAGGGATTATGATAGGAAGAGAATTGACAGAAGGGGAAGGAGTAGAAGCCAGAGGAATGGCAAATAAAGCAGAAGCGATTTCTTATGATTGGTTTGGAGACTTAAATCAAATGCTTGCAGAAGCTTCTGGTGGATTATTAGTTTCAAACCACTCTTACGGTATGGATTTATCTAAAGTACCTAATCCCGCATCATATGTAGGGAGATATGATTCAAAAAGTAGTACTACGGATTATATTATACACTCAACACCAAAATATACAGTGGTAACTTCAGCAGGAAACGATAGATTTCCGGCTTATTTAAACCCTAATCCAGAAGATGGAGGATACAATATTCTTGGAGGAGAAATGACAACAGCAAAAAACACAATTGTAGTAAGTGCTGTTGGGGCAGTTCCTGTATATGCAGGACCAGGATCAGTAAGTATGTCTTCTTTCAGTAGTTGGGGACCTACAAATGATTTTAGAGTAAAACCAGATATTGCAGCAAATGGGGTTGCTGTATTTTCAAGTCTTTCAGGAAGCGATACACAATATGGAGCATCAAATGGTACTTCAATGGCAGCACCAAGTGTAGCAGGAGGACTACTATTAGTTCAAGAACTTGCTGCAGATTTACATGATGGAGAGTATTTAAGCTCAGCAATGTTAAAAGCAATTATGATTGAAACTGCACGTCAAGCTGATAATGTATTAGGACCAGATGCAAGATATGGATGGGGATTAATGGCAGTTGATAAAATGGTTGAGTTGATGTTAGATGCTAACAATGATGGAAATTCATTTTATGAAGAATCTACGCTTGATGGTGAAACAACAACTTACACCAGAAATATTGGAAGTGTAAATGATGATGAGTTAAAAATTACCATCGCTTGGATTGATCCAAAAGGAGATGCACAAGGATTTGGAGATGATTCTCCAGTTTTAGTAAACGACCTTGACTTAAGAATTGTTGATACACAAGGAAATACCTATTATCCTTGGAGATTAGACCCAAGTTCTTTTGAAGCAGCTCCACTAAGAGATGGAGATAATAGTGTAGATAACGTAGAGCAGGTGTTAATTTCAGATCCTGATCCAACAGAAAGATATACTATTAAAGTAACTTATAAAGGAGAGCTTAAAGGAGGGGAACAAACTTTTGCTATTGCAGGAACAGGAACAGAATTGCTTGGTGTTGAAGACCACAAATTATCAGGTTTTTCAATTTATCCAAACCCAGCTTCAGATCAGGTTAACTTAAACTTGGAAAAATCAGGAGAAGAAGTAGCTGTTGAAGTTTTTGATATCAATGGAAGAAAAGTAATTCAAACAAAATTTGAAGGAGCTTCAAACTTCAATGAATCTTTAAATGTTTCGAATTTAAACTCAGGTGTTTATTTTGTAAAAGTAAATACTGATGGAAAAATGGCTACACAAAAATTAATTATAAAGTAAAATTATAATAATCATTAAAATGAAAATCCCCTTGTTTTTGTAACAAGGGGATTTTTTTATGGTTTTAAAAATGATATTATTTCATTAAAAACAATACTCATTAGCTTCAATTAAATGCTGTGCTATTTCATTTTTCAAATCACTGATGTTTGGATAGTTTTGATATTTTGTAAATCTTCTTAATCCCATTAACAGCATTCTTTGTTCATCTCCGCTTGAGAAGGAAATGATAGCTTCTTTTCCTTTAGTAGCAATTAATTCCACAGCTTGATACATATACAATCGAGTCATTGCAATTTGTGCTGTTTGACTTTCTTCTCCTTTAGATTGAATAGATTTTTCTGTTCTCAAAATAGCAGATTCTACCATGAAAACTTCAATTAATATATCTGCAGCAGACATTAATAAGTTTTGTTTTTTATCAAGATCAGCTCCATATTTTTGAACAGCAGATCCGGCTACCATCAAAAATGCTTTTTTAAGCTTTTTCAGAATATCTTTTTCTTCTGAAAGAGGTTTTGAAAAATCAGGAATATCAAAAGAAGGAATTGAAGTGAGTTCTTCTTGAATTGCCATAGCAGGAGTCATCAAATCTAATTCGCCTTTTAATGCTTTCTTCAATAACATTCCCACGCTATGCATTCTGTTGATTTCATTTGTTCCTTCATAAATTCTGGAAATTCTTGCATCTCGCCAAGCTGCTTCCATAGGAGAATCTTTAGAATATCCCATTCCACCGAAAATCTGAATACCTTCATCACTACAATTTTGTGTGTCTTCAGAAGCAGCAACTTTTAATAAAGAACATTCTACTGCAAAATCTTCTACTGCTTTTAATTCAGCTTCAGTATCACTTAAACCTTCTTTTAGGAAATCTTGCTTCCTGTTTTCTATAAGTTTAGCAGCGCGATAAGTTGCTGATTCTCCAACATAAGCAGAAGTTGCCATATCTGCTAATTTAGATTTTATGCCTTCAAATTCTGATATTTTTGTTTTGAATTGCTCTCGTTCATTAGCATATTCAATTGCATAAGTAGTCACTCTTCTTTGGGCGTCCAAACAAGCAGCAGCTAATTTTATACGACCAATATTTAAAATATTCATCGCAATTTTAAAACCTTGTCCACGATCAGATAACATATTTTCTACAGGAACTTTTGTGTTTTCAAAAAACACTTGACGTGTAGAAGAAGCATGAATTCCTAATTTGTTTTCTTCATTTCCTAACTTTATTCCGTTAGGATTATCTTTGTCGTATTCAACAATAAAAGAAGAGATGTATTTATCATCTTCAATTCTCGCAAAAACAATAAATAAATTACAGAAACCAGCATTGGAAATCCACATTTTTTGTCCGTTGATGATATAATGCTTTTCATCATCAGACAACTCTGCTTTTGTTTTTCCAGAGTTGGCATCACTTCCTGCTGTGGGTTCTGTTAAAGCATAAGCACCAAACCATTCTCCTGTTGCTAATTTTGGAAGATATTTCTTTTTCTGTTCTTCATTTCCATATAAAGCAATCGGTAAAGTTCCTATTCCGGTGTGTGCGCCATAAGCTGTTGCTAAAGATCCTGTGGCACCTGAAACATAGTCAGTTACCAATACAGAAGAAGAAAAACCCATATTTAATCCGTTGTAATCTTCAGGAAGGGTAATGCCTAAAAAGCCTAATTCTCCAGCTTTTTTCATCAATTCTTCGGTGAATTTATAATCTCCTTTTTCAAAACGTTCACGGTGTGGAATTACTTCTCTATCTATAAATTCTTTTACAGCATCACGCATCATCAGCTGTTCTTCGTTAAAATCTTCTGGCGTAAAAACATCCTCATAAGTAGATTCTTTGATGATGAATTCACCGCCTTTTAATGTTTTATTTGCCATTTTAGTTGGGGTTTTTATAAGTTAAAATTTTATTTTTCTTCTTTTAAAAAACTTCATATACACCTGCAGCTCCTTGTCCTGTTCCTACACACATCGTAACTAAAGCATGTTTGTTGTGAAGTTTTCTTTTTTTCATCTCATCAATAATTTGAACGGAAAGTTTAGCTCCTGTACAGCCTAAAGGATGTCCTAAAGCAATGGCTCCTCCATTTACATTAACGAGGTCTGGATTTAGATCTAATTCTCTAATCACTGCAAGAGATTGAGAAGCAAAAGCTTCGTTTAATTCCACTAATTCAATATCATTAAGTTTTAAATCAGCTTGTTTTAAAGCTTTAGGAACAGCATGAACAGGGCCAATTCCCATAATTTTAGGTTCTACTCCTGCGGCGGCATAACTAACTAATCTTGCCTCAGGTTCAAGATTTAATTCTTTTACCATTTCTTCACTCATCACTAAAACAAAAGCTGCGCCATCACTCATTTGTGAAGAAGTTCCTGCCGTAACACTTCCTCCTTTTGCAAAAACAGGTCTTAAATTACCCAAAGCTTCAAGAGAAGTATCTTTTCTTGGTCCTTCGTCTTTATCAACTGTGTATTTTCGATTTTCTTTTTTGTTGTTTTTTACAAAAGTTTCTTCAACTTCTATAGGAACAATTTGATCGGCAAAACGTTTTTCTTCTTGTGCTTTTAAAGCTTTTTTATGAGAATTATAAGCGAATTCATCCTGATCTTCTCTGGAAACTTTAAACTTTTTTGCTACTTCTTCTGCGGTCAATCCCATTCCCCAATAATAATCAGCATGTCCTTCTTTTGCTAATTTGTAACTTGGGGAGGGTTTAAATCCACTCATCGGAACATAACTCATGCTTTCTACTCCTCCTGCAATAATACAATCTGCCATTCCACTTTGTATTTTTGCTGTGGCAATAGCAATGGTTTCCAATCCTGAAGAACAAAATCTATTGATGGTCATTCCAGGAACTTCAGTGTTTTTTAATCCCATTAAGGAAATAAATCTTCCCATGTTTAAACCTTGTTCAGCTTCTGGCATTGCATTTCCTACAATTACATCATCAATGCGTTTTTTATCCAGTTCTGGAACTTGTTTTAATAAATATTCAATCGTTTCTGCTGCCATTTCATCTGGTCTTTTAAAACGAAAAACACCACGCGGAGCTTTTCCTACTGCAGTTCGATATCCTTTAACTATATATGCTGTTTTTAAACTCATTTTCTGTTTTTATAAAAGCGATTATTTCAAAAATTATTTACTAAACTAAAATCTAAAAATTTAGTTTCTCAAAGGTTTTCCTTTCTTCAACATATGTTGTAAACGCTCAAGTGTTTTGCGTTCTCCACAAAGTGATAAGAAAGCTTCTCTTTCTAAATCCAATAAATATTGTTCACTTACTGTATTGCTTTCTGATAAATTTCCACCAGACATTACATAAGCTAATTTATCTACAATTTTTTGATCATGTTTACTGATGAAATTTCCAGCTTGCATTTGATTTGTTCCCACCAATAAAGCGCCTAAAGCTTGTTTTCCTAAAACTTTAATGTCTTTTCTTGGGATGGGTTTTGTGTATCCATTTTCAGCCATCAACAAAGCTTGTTTTTTTGCAATAGCTAATTGTCTGTCACGATTGACCACAACAATATCTTTTCCAGGTTGTAAAATATCTAAATCATAAGCTTCATAAGCAGAAGTAGAAACTTTCGCCATTCCGATGGTAATCAATCTTTCTTGTAAACGATTCAATTCTACATCTCCTTTTTCAAAAGAATCAGCAGCGCGTAAAGCCATTTCTTTTGAACCTCCTCCACCAGGAATTAAACCTACACCAACTTCAACTAAACCTATATAAGTTTCAGCTGCAGCAACAATTTTATCTGCGTGAAGAGACAATTCACAACCGCCTCCTAAAGTCATATTATGCGGTGCAGAAATTGTTGGAATAGAAGAATATCTCATCCGCATGGAAGTTTGCTGAAAATAATGCACAGCTTGATTGAGTTCTTCATATTCTTGCTCAATAGCTAACATAAAAATCAATCCGATATTTGCACCTACAGAAAAGTTTTGTCCTTCGTTGTAAAGCACCAATCCTTGGAAATCTTTTTCTGCAAGATCTATGGCTTTATTAATTCCGTTTAAGATTCCAGAACCTATGGAATTCATTTTACTGCGGAATTCAACATTTAAAATTCCATCTCCTAAATCTTGTGCAATCATTTCTTCGTTTTTGAAAACTTCTTTTGGTTTTCTGATATTGTCTAAAATGATGAAAGCATCCTGTCCTGGAATTTTAACTTGTTCTTTTTTATCAATATGATAATAATAAGTTTTTGCGTTTTTTACTGTATAAAAGTTTTCATTTCCTTCCGCAATCATCTCTTCAATCCAATTAGGAATACTGAGATTTTCGTCTTTTATAAGTTCAATTCCTTTTTTAATTCCAATGGCATCCCAAATTTGAAAAGGACCATGTTCCCAACCAAAACCAGCTCGCATAGCATCATCTATTTTATATAAATCATCGCTGATTTCAGGAATTCTATTGGCTGCATAAGAAAATAAAGCAGCAAAGTTTTTTCTATAGAAATTTCCAGCTTTTCCTTTATCTGCTAATAAAACTTTATATCTATCTGATAAATTATCAATAGTTTTAGTTTGTTCTAAAACATTAAAAGAAGCTTTTTTTCTATCTCTATATTCTAAAGAATTTAAGTCTAAAGATTTGATTTCACTTGCTCCATCAGATTTCTTATTTTTTTTGTAAAAACCTTGTCCAGTTTTACTGCCTAACCAATTATTATCCATCATCTTTTTGATGAAATCTGGCAAAGCAAATAATTCATGTCTTTCATCATCAGGGCAATTTTCATGCAATCCATTTGCTACATGAACTAAAGTATCTAAACCAACTACATCAACTGTTCTGAAGGTTGCAGATTTTGGGCGACCTAAAACAGGACCGGTTAATTTGTCAACTTCTTCAATGGTGAGTTCTAATTCTTTTACTTGATGAAATAAACTCATAATGCTAAAGATTCCAATTCTGTTTCCAATAAAAGCAGGGGTATCTTTTGCAATTACAGTTTGTTTTCCTAAGAATTTTTCTCCATAAGAATGTAAGAAATCTAATACTTCAGCAGAAGTTTCTGGGCCAGGAATAATTTCTAAAAGACGTAAATATCTTGGCGGATTAAAGAAATGTGTTCCACAGAAATGTTTTTGAAAATCTTCACTTCTGTTTTTACTCATCAAATGAATAGGAATTCCAGAAGTATTTGAAGAAACTAAAGTTCCTTTTTTACGATGTTTTTCAACTTGATCAAAAACTTGTTGTTTGATGTCTAAGCGTTCTGTAACCACTTCAATAATCCAATCTGCATTAGCTATTTTTTCAATATCATCTTCTAAATTTCCTATAGAAATTCTATCTGCAAATTTTTTATGATAAATCGGTGAGGGATTGCTTTTTAAAGCTTTTCGAAGAGCAGATTTTGCAATTCTATTACGAACAGCTTTATCTTCTAAAGTTAAACCTTGTTTTTTTTCTTTTTCAGTAAGTTCTGAAGGAAGAATATCTAATAATAAAACTTGCACTCCAATATTAGCAAAATGGCAGGCAATAGCACTGCCCATAATTCCAGAACCGATAACGGTAATGTTGTTTATATGTCTTTTCATAGAAAAGTAATTGAAAGATTTTGTCTCTGTTAAAAATAAATATTTTGTTCATCTAAAATAAAAAAAAGAATGAGATTAACATGAACTTAACCCGATAATTTGTTGAAAAAGAATTCTAAAGTAAAAATGTTGAAAAGAATTTATTTTATACTTTTTGATAATTATGAGGATTTGTTTTTAAAATTCTATTTTCGCAGAAGTAAAATTAAAGATGTGAAAAAAATTATTATTGCTATAGACGGATTTTCTTCCACAGGAAAAAGTACAATTGCTAAAGAATTGGCAAAAGCTTTACAATATATTTATGTAGATACAGGCGCAATGTATAGAGCTGTTGCTTTGTTTGCTTTAAGAAAAGAATTTATCAAAGAAGATTTTTTAGCTGAAGAAAAATTACTTGCTCATCTTGAAGAAATCAAGCTTGATTTTAAATATAATCAAGCTTTAGGTTTTGCTGAAATATATTTAAATGGAGAAAATGTTGAGGGTGAAATCAGAGGAATGCGGGTTTCTCAATATGTCAGTAAAATTGCTGAAATTCCTGAAGTTCGTAAAAAATTGGTGCAGCAACAACAGCAAATGGGAAAAAACAAAGGTGTGGTAATGGATGGTAGAGATATTGGAACAGTTGTTTTTCCGCAAGCAGAATTAAAATTATTTATGACTGCTTCAGCTTCTATCCGTGCACAAAGAAGATATGAAGAATTAAATGCTAAAGGAGAAAAAGTTACTTTTGAAGAAGTTTTGGAAAATGTAGAAAAAAGAGATGAAATAGATGTAAATAGAAAAGATTCTCCACTTAAAAAAGCAGAAGATGCCATAGAAATTGACAATTCAAATTTAAGTAGGAAAGCACAATTTGAACAGGTTTTAAAATTAGCTCAAGAAAAAATCACTACTTAAATCTCAAAAGATTTCTGTAAGTTTGTCTTGGTTTTTTAAAAACTGAAAAATTATAAAATTAAATTGATTATGAAACATTATTTATCAGCACTTCTTTTTAGTGGGTTCTTAACTTTTTCTGTTGCAGCACAAGAATTTCAAATGCCAGCTCCGAGTCCGAGTGTGAAAATAGAACAAGATTTTTCTACTACTTTTATCAAACTTGAATACAGTCGTCCTTCTGTGAAAGAAAGAAAAGTATTCGGAGATTTAATTCCCTTTGATGAGGTGTGGAGAACAGGAGCAAATTCAACTACGCAAATCACTTTTGGAGAAACTGTAGAAATTGCTGGAAGAGAAGTTAAACCAGGAACTTACACACTTTATACTATTCCAGGAGAAAAAGAATGGACAGTTATTTTAAACACAGATTTAGATAATTGGGGCGCAGACGGGTACAACAAAAGAAAAAATGTTTTAGAGACAAAAATTCCTGTAAAAACTTTAAAAGAACAACAGGAAACTTTTTCTCTTACTGTTGAAGATATGACCAAAAACAGCGCTAACTTAACTTTATCTTGGGCAGATGTTAAGATTGAAATTCCTATAAAAGCGAATAATCACAAAAGAATTATGTCGCATTTAGAAAAGGAATTAAAAGGAAAAAATCCACCTTATCATAGAGCTGCAACATATTATTTAGAAACTGGAGAGCAATTAGAAAATGCTTTAAAATATATAGGAGAAGCAATTAAAGAAAATCCAGAAGCATATTATATGTATTGGACAGAAGCTCAGATTTATGAAAAACTTGGTCATAAAGATATGGCTTTAAGATCAGCACAAAAATCTGCTGATATTGCAAAAAAAACCTCTTCAGCTTATGCTTATGAATATGAAAGAAATTACAAGCAAATGCAAGAAAGATTAAAATAAAATATCTTATAAAATTCAAAATTTTAAAGCCAGATTATTCTGGCTTTTTTTGTTGAAGATAAATTTCTAAAAACATAAAATATTTCTCTCAGTTATTTTAGTATTTTTGACAACAATAAAGTCAAAAAGAAATATAAAAACCATTAAATGGAAAGAAAATTAAAAGATTATTTACTGATTTTCCTAAAAGGAATTGGAATGGGAGCAGCAGATGCAGTACCTGGAGTTTCTGGAGGGACAATAGCTTTTATATCAGGAATTTATGAAGAATTGATCACCACTATTGGGAAAGTTGATTTTTCTTTAATAAAAACTTGGAAAAATGAAGGTTTTTCAAAAATGTGGAAACAATTAAATGGAAACTTTTTACTTTCTTTATTGTTAGGAATTGGAATAAGTATTTTCAGTTTAATGCATGTAGCAAGTTATATGTTGGAAAATCATCCTATCATAATTTGGTCTTTTTTCTTCGGATTGGTTTTATCCAGTATTTGGTTTGTTTCCAAAGAAATAAAACGCTGGCATTTAGGAACTTTATTAGCTTTAATAATAGGAACAATAGCTGCTTATTTCATCACAACTTTAACTGCAGCATCTTCTGCAGAACACAGTTATTTTTATTTGTTTTTATCAGGAGCAATTGCAGTTATTGCTATGATTTTACCAGGAATTTCAGGTTCTTATATTTTAGTGCTTTTAGGAACTTATAAAGAAATTTCAGATGCAGTAACAGATTTAGATTTTAAGAAAGTATTTGTTGTTGCCAGCGGAATTGTAATCGGATTATTATCTTTTTCCAAAGTTTTAAAATGGCTTTTTTCTAAATATGAAACTTTGACTTTAGCAGCTTTAACAGGTTTTATCATAGGATCTTTAAATAAAATGTGGCCTTGGAAAAAAACCTTAGAAACAAAAATAATAAATGGAGAAGCTCATATTACAGCAGAAAAATCAATATTACCTTCTCAATTTGAAGGAGATCCACAAATTCTTGCAGCGATAATTTCATTTTTAATAGGATTTCTTTTAATTTTATTCTTAGAAAATATAGCGAAAAAAATGAGTTCTTCCCAATGAGAAATAAAACGAGAGGTTTTAAAGATAGAGTTTTTCTGGTGCTGAAAGGAATTGGAATGGGAGCCGCCAATAAAGTTCCTGGCGTTTCAGGAGGAATTGTTGCTTTTGTAGCAGGATTTTATGAAGAATTTATTTATTCTCTTCAAAAGATAAATGGAAATGCTTTTCTTTTACTTTTCAATGGAAGATTTAAAAGTTTTTTCAAATACATAAATGGAAGATTTTTAAGCTTATTATTTCTGGGAATGATCATCAGTTTTTTTAGTGTTTCTAAAATTCTGGATTATCTCATCACACATTATGAACTTTATGTTTGGGCAGGATTTTTCGGGATGATAATCGGCTCAATATATTATGTGGCAAAAGATTTTAAACTCAAATCTTTTAGAAATATAATGCTGATTTTATTAGGAATTGCAGCAGGAGTGATGATCAGTATGCTTGAACCCGCAAAGGAAAACGATAATTTATGGTTTGTTTTTTTCTGCGGAATAATAGGAATCACCGGGATGACTTTACCAGGATTATCAGGATCTTTCATCTTGATGTTGATAGGAAATTATGTGTTGTTATTAGTAGATTCTGTAAATGCTTTGTATGATACATTTGCACAAGCATTAACCTTAGATTTTTCTTTTGTTTATGATGAAGAACATGTTAACTTGCTCAAAGTTTTAGCCTCTTTTACTTTAGGCTCAATTGTGGGATTAATTACTTTATCTCATGTTTTGGCTTATGTTTTAAAAAGATTTAAAGATCAAGTTTATGCTATAATTATAGGATTTATAACAGGATCTTTAGGCGTAGTTTGGCCTTGGAAAGAAAAAATAATCAGACAAAATCAAATGGGAGAAATCCAGTTGGATAAAACAGGAGAACCCATCATCACAGATTATATTAGATATTGGCCAAATTTAGGAGAAGCTTCGACTTGGTGGGCTATTTTTTTTATTTTTGTAGGAATTCTGATCGTATTTGGTCTTGAACACTACGGACAAAAACAGATTAAAGTATGAAAACATACGGACTTATTGGAAATCCAGTTGCGCATTCTTTTTCAGAAAAATATTTTTCAGAAAAATTTGAAAAAGAAGAAATAAATGCAGAATATAAACTCTTTAAACTTGAAGATCTTACAGAATTTCAAGATTTATTAAAAAAAGAAAAAAACTTAAAAGGATTAAATGTAACTTCTCCTTTTAAAGAAAAAATATTTCCTTTTTTAGATGAAATAGAAGAACAAGCTCAAAATATTGGTGCTGTAAATACTATTAAATTTGAAGATGGCAGGCGAATTGGTTATAACACAGATAGTTTTGGATTTTTAAAATCCTTATTTCCTATTATTGAAAAACAACATACTGACGCTTTGATATTAGGAACAGGTGGAGCAGCAAAAGCTATTGCGCAAGCTTTAAAATCTATGGGAATTGATTATCAAATGGTTTCTCGAACGCCTGCAGAAAATCAAATTGCTTACACTGATTTAACAGCAGAAATCATAAAAGAAAATTTATTGATTGTCAATTGCACGCCTTTAGGAACTTATCCTAATGTAGAGGAATCTCCAAATATTCCCTACGAAGGTTTGACAAAAAAACATTTGTTGTATGATTTGACTTATAATCCGGTGGTAACACAGTTTTTAGCACAAGGACAAATGCGAGAATGCAAGGTTTTTAACGGTCAGAAAATGTTAGAATTTCAAGCAGAGAGAAGTTGGGAAATTTGGAATGAAAAATAATTAAAAAAATATATTTAAGAAGTGATATATCTTTGGTAGGTTAAGATAGACTTATTATATTTAATCCTTATAAAAATGAACACTACCCGCTTAGATTTAAAGCGATAAATTTAAACGTGGAAAATTACAGATTATGTTGGAAAACGAACAAAACAAAGCAGAAAAAGAAACGGAAAAAGTTGAAAATACTTCAGGAAGTATAGAAAATTCAACAACTTCTTCAAATGAAAAAACAGAAGAAAAAGTTTCTGATGAACAAGAAAATCAAGATTCAACAGCAGTTGAAAATGAAAAAACTCAACAAACTGCAGCACATGAAAAAGAAGAAGCGGAAGAAGAAGCTATAAAATCTTCAGATGATGAGGAAGAAGTAGAAGATGAATATTATGGAATTCTTGTCAAAGCTTATGATGAAATGAATTTAGATGCACTTGGGGAAGAATTAGATAGATTATTAAAAGACCATGAAGTAAAGAAAATTCGTCAACATGTTCGCGAAATAAAAGCTGAATTTGATTTAAAATTCGGAAAAGAAAGAAGAGAAAAAAAGAAAGAATTTCTTGAAA
>Ga0079226_10001546_pt1 | contig 17679 bp, 13 predicted proteins | sample Poulit2014_FD_76345 | JGI IMG/M metagenome (GOLD analysis project Ga0079226, IMG submission 76345) | Agricultural soil microbial communities from Georgia to study Nitrogen management - Poultry litter 2014 | ecosystem: Environmental > Terrestrial > Soil > Agricultural land | place: USA: Georgia...
GCTTTCCGCGGGCAACGCTTCAGCCTCCTCGGAAGAAAAGCACTTCCTGCGGGGTCTTCAGCTGTTGCTTTTCCCGCAGGAGTCGACTGGCCTCCACTCCAATCAACCAGCTACAGAGTGGATTGCTGTTGCTTGCCTTTAAAAAGCACATCACCCAAGCGGAGGAAATACACGGAGACTCCTGCGGGAGCAAAGGCATAGGTGAGACCCCGCAGTGCGCAAGCACGAGGAGGCTCACCAGCCGCCCGCGGAAAGCGAAGTGTATTTCTGGAGCGGTAGAAGAAGCACCAATTTCCGCCTAAAGTTACGTCGCAGTTTATGGATTTTGTTTCAAAACAATAATCTTTTAGAAAACTGCCTTTGTTAAAATGCCCCTGCACCCCCGCCGCCAGTAGCAGAAGTCGTTGTATTTGTACTGTTCGATTGGACAGTGGCTGTATATAGGGCTAAGCTGCTTGAACTGAATGATGTTGTCGCATAAACCGGATTATGAAGCAATGGATGATATGTTTCTAATGCAGATAACTGCTTTTTCTGTCCGCACTGTTCTCCATATTTTTCTCCTACATCAAGCACAATGGCATATTCCAGTCTCCGTTCTATTTTAGTCGGATTTGCTCCGACCGGATAGCTCTTATCTTTAAATGTATCATACGCCTGTCTGATCGCATATTTCAGTCGCCGAATCTCTTTGTTCCAGTAAAAGGCCGGAATCAGCAGCAGTAACATGATGGACAGCCCATAAAAAATGAGTGTCATGATTACAGCGGGTGTGAAAGTGAACCCTACTGCTGTCATAAGCAGCATGATAACATAATAGCCAGACAGCACCCATTTATTTCGGTTAAACAGGAGACTGACAACGGTTATAACACCAGCAATAACCGGCAAGACCCACTGCTCTGTCTGGCCGATTGTATCGATGGTTGTAAAATAATAAAACAATCCAAAAGAGCTAACGAGAAGTGGGATGGAAAACAAGGAAAAAGGTTTGAACGGATTCCGTAAATGTTGATAATCATCCCGACTTTTTACCATGCCTGACCACTGATCAAAATTGACTTTGAATTCTTCTGCTTTTTCCTTCTTCACTTCATCGGATTCGTCTTCATGATCAATGAGTGATTCCAGCAGAAAATAATCGCCGTCTTCATCATGTTCTGTGAACAGCCACTGACGCAAAAACTGATCTGCTATATCGATGTCGGCTTTCTCGTGTACCCAGGTAAAACGATAGGTGTTTGTATTTTCCGCTATGGCTGAAGGAACTTCCTTCAGATTGACAATGCCCCGCTGTTTCAATGAAAATAATGCTGCAATAAAGCTTTCATCGGGTAAATGTGAATTCCCATGCAGATACTTCACAAATAATGGATCGGTGTCTTCAACCAATCGAAGCAGAGCATCCTGATCCTTATGCCCGCGGTAACGATTAGGATGTGTCAGCCAAATGAAAATAGCTGCTATTATCATCGCTCCGAGCAACACCCAAATAACTGGTGTAATGCGGCCCATGCCGGCTCCAAGATTTTCTGCACGCTCGGCCAATTCCTGTTCTGCTGACAGGATATCAGCTTCCATTGTTTTATCACGCGTCAATTCCATTTCTGTTAGTTGTTCTGAAGGGAATACAAAACGAATCATCGACGTGCTGCCTGCCTCCAGCAGTGAATTTCGATACTGAATGCTATTGTCTAATGCAGTCAGTTCCCCGGTTTCATCTTCATGTAAAAAGAAATGCATATCATCGGCATTTGTTTCAGCCGGTGGGTGTATAGCTATTTCCACATCATGCAAATCAGTCTCATTTGAATCATCAAAAAAAGCATAGGTTAAATCAGCAACATCCGTATACTTTTTAACGGACCCTTCCACATCATAGCTGTAGAGAACGCGCTTTGTTTCATCTTGAGAATCAGAGTAGATTTGGTATGTATCATCCTCTTCTTCCACTTTCAAAGATTCGAGGTTCTCTGTTGAAGCAGTTGGATCCTGTTCGTCCGCCAGATAAGCTTTGAAGTTTTTCGCATCAGATTCGATTGAACGTGTCATGCCTTCATAGGAACCATTAAATGTATAGGTAAACAGTTCACGAACATGGATGGAACCATCTTTTTCAATTTGTGCATCGATGGTTACCACATCTATAGAAAAGGAACGATCTTCATCTGAACAGGCTCCCAAGATACAAATGGATAGTAATATGATAAAAACAGTAAATAATTTCTTCATGAATTCATGCCTCCTGATATGCTTATACGGATGAGGCGAAAAAATAGTTTCAGCCATTTTATAGAAATGATTTTCTTTTCATTCGTTGATGGTAATTGTAAAATGTTTTATATATGAATATGTTTATTTTTCACGCAACCAATCCGATATAAAAACTATAGAACGCAGGTGATCAATTTGGAACAACATTCAATAGCAGTGCTGAAGCAATTATTTGAAGCGGATAAATTGGATGAAACATACATAAATGAGCTGAAATCAGACGAGCGAAAAGGTGTTCAAAAACTGATTGAACGGTATGAACGGAAAAAAATAAACGCAATAAGGCTGGAAGAAAATTTTATTCGGATGTCCCAATATGAAAAAAGACTGTATGACAACGGCTATCAATATATAGCTGGCATAGATGAAGCCGGCCGCGGCCCGCTGGCAGGCCCTGTTGTTGCAGCGGCAGTCATTTTGCCCCGTAATTTTAAACTGCTTGGGCTGAACGACTCCAAGCAATTAAAAGAAGAAACCCGTGATGAATATTTTACAATTATCAAAGATGAAGCTGTGAGCTATGGGATATCTATTATCGATAACCAGACAATTGATCAGGTAAATATCTATGAAGCTACGAAACTCGCCATGTATGATGCTGTCAATCAGCTTGACCCGGAACCAGATCATGTGCTGATTGATGCCGTAGCACTTGATCAGCTGTCATGTACATCAGAGTCAATCGAAAAAGGCGATCAGGAAAGCATATCCGTTGCAGCCGCAAGTATATTGGCAAAAGTAACTCGGGACGGCATTATGAAAGACTTGCATAAAGCGTACCCGGCATATGGTTTTGCCTCCAATATGGGTTATGGGACGAAACAGCATACAGATATGCTTGCAGAACGCGGCATTACGCCTTATCATAGAAAATCATTCGCACCGGTTCAAAGTGTTGTCAGGCAAGTGGCTTCTTTGGACAGTTTTGGACAATAGCAGACCTGGCCAGGATATCGTTTCGGAATAAAACAGAGGAGAGGGATTTCATGAATGTGCAGCATGTGCTGTCAGTGAATCGAATAGCATCACACAGGCCGCAAGTATTAAAGCCCGGTCAGATTATTCAAGGTAAAATTATGAAACTCTTCCCTGATCAAAAGGCACAAATTCAGCTTGGATCGCAAACTATTATTGCTCAGCTCGAAGCATCCCTGTCGGCTGGCACAAAGTACCATTTTCAGGTGCAGCCTTCAGATGATGTCGTTCATTTGCGGGTTCTTGGTGATCAGCTGAAAAATCAAGCTGCCGGTAATGTGATGGAACTGCTGCAGCAGCTTGGACTGAAAGCGACCAGATCAAATGCTGCGTTGGTTCAGTCATTGATAGGCGAAAAGATCCCATTTACCAGAGAACAATTGCAGCGTGCTTTCCAGCTTTTGAATCATGCTAAAAACAGTCAGCAGTCACAGCGAATCATCAAAGGCATGATTTCAAAAGGTCTGCCCCTGACAAACTCGGTTTATCAGGCGCTGGCCTCTGTCAGTTCTGGCGGCATAACCGGGAATATGGCGTCGCTGCTGCATCAATTAAGACAAAACCCTGATCAAACAAGTCTCCAGCAAAATCTCGCCCAACGGATAGGTCAGATGATCGAACCGGCATCCGTCCGTCAGTCATTCGTCAATCAAGTTGCTGCAGAAGCACTTGGTGACAAACAGCAGCTTTTTCAAACACTGAAGGCGGCCGGTGCAGTTGATCCAGCGCTGGATTTTTCCACATGGAAAGCTGAGTGGACAACCTATGCCAGGCAAGGAAACGGTATCAATGGCAAAATGCCGTTCCAGCTTGATCATGCCAAAATCGTGCAGACACTTGAGTCACTAATGAAACATCAAACCAATATAAAAAATGCATCCCGCACACTTGTACAGCAATGGTCTTCAACGATCGAAAGGGCAGTTATGAACGACCGGCCATTAACAAACCAGGTTTTTTTGCAGTTGAAACAACAGCTTGCGAAATCATTTTTGCCATGGCTGACAACAGCTCAGCAGCAGATTGCCAAACACATTGATAACAGTCCGCATCAGATGCAGCAGCTGCTGACAACATTACAGATCCTGGCAATTGATCAAACGTATACAACACTGGAAAATGTACTGACATCGCTAAAGGCAGAAGGTCGTTTGCTTCTGGCATCGCCAAAAGAACAATTTCTGAATCACGTCCAGCAAATGTTACGTTATACCGGTTTAAATTATGAAAATCAGCTTGCCGGAAACAACATGCATATGCAACAGGATACAATTAAATCCATGCTGATACAATTCATTCAACAAAGTGATGGTGCTGTTAATGAACGGTCGCAGCAGCTCCTGAATTTCCTGAATGGCATGCAAATTCAATCTGTTAATGAAACAGTGAATGCCATCCAGGCAAATCTTCAAATGCCGGGTCAAAAATTGGGACTTCCTGATGATTTGCACCTGGCATTTTCCGGCCATAAAACAGAAGACGGAAAAGTCAGTGCCGACTCCTGCCGAATCTTGTTTTATTTAAATCTGTCACATTTAGAAGAAACCGTCATTGATATGCATGTTCAAAAACGGGCTGTTTCAGTAACAATTTACAATGATCAACAAAACCTGGCAGAACGATCGGCTGCATTAAAACCGGTGCTGAGTGAAGGCTTGGCATCACTTGATTATCATTTATCCACGATAACGTTTAAACCGCTGCACGAAAATAACGGGACTGGTCATGAAACAGTTCAAACCACGTATCAAAAACCATACCAGGGGGTGGATTACCGTATATGACAGATAAACGCCAAAAGGCTGCAGCGATGCGGTATGACCAGGAACGTGAACATGCACCGAAAGTAACGGCAACAGGAAAAGGACTGAGAGCTGAGGCCATCATCCAAAAGGCAAAGGAAAACGGTGTACCTGTGCAGGAAGATGAATCATTGGTTGAACTGCTTGCCGAGTTGAATATCAATGAAACGATCCCTGAAGAGTTGTATCAGGCTGTTGCCGAAGTATTTGCCTTCGTGTACAGAACTGACCAGCATATGGCAAACAAATAATCTTTGTTCATATCTATAATCGTTGGACGTCATAAAAAAGGGGCATGAATTTTTTAAAATGTCGTGCCCCCTTTTTTCGGCTTGGAGACGATTATAGTTATGAATAGGACGTATTTTGCCATAAACCGCTAATTCTTGTGAAATCTATCGTTTTTTTATACAATAGGTATGCAGTGAAATTTGATGGGAGGATGAAAGATGAACATTCATGAGTACCAAGGCAAAGACATCTTACGCGAATCCGGTGTCAATGTGCCGAACGGGCATGTCGCATATACGGTCGACGAAGCAGTTGAAGCTGCCAGGAAACTGAACAGTGATGTAACCGTTGTAAAGGCACAGATTCATGCCGGCGGACGGGGGAAAGCCGGTGGCGTCAAGATTGCCAAAAATCTGGATGACGTGCGTACATATGCTGATGAACTTTTGGGTAAAAATCTTGTGACACATCAAACAGGCCCTGAAGGCAAAGAAGTAAAACGTCTGCTGATTGAAGAAGGCTGCGATATTAAAAATGAATATTATGTCGGTCTTGTTGTGGACCGTGCTACATCCCGTGTTGTCATGATGGCATCAGAAGAAGGCGGCACAGAGATTGAAGAAGTGGCAGCTGAAACACCTGAGAAAATTTTCAAAGAAGTCATCGATCCGGTTGTCGGACTGTCCGGCTATCAGGCTCGCAGACTGGCATTCAATATTAATATTCCGGACGAACTGATTGGCCAGGCAGCAAAGTTCATGATCGGTCTATACAACGTATTTGTCGAAAAAGATTGCTCTATTGCTGAAATCAACCCGCTTGTGACAACAGGTGACGGTCAGGTAATGGCGCTTGATTCCAAACTGAACTTTGATGATAATGCATTATTCCGCCATAAAGATATTGTCGAGTTGCGCGATCTGGAAGAAGAAGACGAAAAAGAAATCGAAGCGTCCAAGTATGATTTGAGCTATGTTGCACTTGACGGTAATATCGGCTGTATGGTTAACGGTGCAGGATTGGCTATGTCAACAATGGATATTATCAAACATTATGGCGGCGAACCGGCTAACTTCCTTGATGTTGGCGGCGGTGCAACAGCAGAAAAAGTTACAGAAGCTTTCAAAATCATTTTGTCCGATTCAAATGTTAAAGGTATTTTTGTAAACATTTTCGGCGGCATCATGAAATGTGATGTCATTGCTGAAGGTGTTGTGGAAGCGACAAAACAGGTGGGACTCGATATTCCGCTTGTTGTAAGGCTCGAAGGTACAAATGTTGATTTAGGCAAGAAAATTCTTGATGAATCAGGATTGAACATCACATCAGCCGGATCAATGGCTGACGGCGCAGAAAAAATCGTTTCCGCAGTGAAGTAAATTGCTAAAACCAGTGAACAAAGAAAGGACGGACGAAAATGAGTGTATATGTTGATAAAGACACAAAAGTGATTGTTCAGGGAATTACCGGCGGCACAGCCAAATTCCATACGAAACAAATGCTTGAATATGGTACGAAAATAGTTGGCGGTGTGACACCGAAAAAAGGCGGAACCGAAGTGGAAGGTGTTCCCGTTTTCAATACTGTTAAAGAGGCTGTTGACGAAACAGGAGCAAACGCATCCGTTGTGTATGTACCGGCACCGGCTGCAGCAGATGCCATTCTGGAAGCAGTCGATGCAGAATTGGACCTTGTTATTTGTATAACCGAACATATTCCGGTTATGGACATGGTGAAAGTAAAACGCGCCATGGAAGGTAAAAAGACACGTCTTGTAGGTCCTAACTGTCCTGGTGTCATTACGGCAGATGAATGTAAGATTGGTATTCAGCCTGGATATATCCATAAAAAGGGACATATCGGGGTTATTTCCCGTTCAGGCACCTTAACATATGAGGCCGTGCATCAATTGTCTGAGGCAGGCTATGGCCAGACAACTGCTGTAGGTATTGGCGGTGACCCTGTAAACGGTACAAGCTTTATTGATGTATTGAAAGCATTTAACGAAGATCCGGAAACTGAAGCTGTAGTCATGATCGGTGAAATTGGCGGAACAGCTGAAGAGGAAGCGGCCGAGTGGGTTAAAGCCAATATGGATAAGCCCGTTGTCGGCTTCATTGGCGGCGCAACAGCACCTCCCGGAAAACGGATGGGTCATGCCGGTGCGATCATTTCCGGCGGCAAAGGGACAGCTGAAGAAAAAATCCGTATTATGAACGAATGCGGTATTAAGACAGCTGACACACCGGCAGAAATCGGCGAAACCATGATTAATGTTTTAAAAGAAAATGGTTTGCAGGAAAAGTGCAAAACGCACTGATTGTCTAAATGTTGAAACCCAAAGGCGCGTGGTCTTTGGGTTTCAGCTATCACATTATTTTCGGGAAAACTAAATAAGGATGTGATCAATTGGAAATAGTCCGTAAGCGCTTAATTCATATTTATCGGTGCCGTGGTGTCTCCCGCCGGACGATAAGGAAGTTTGCGCGCTATGATCCCACACTAAAAAGTATCTACAAACTAACTGCTTCCGAAATCACCCAACTTTTTTCCCTGCCTGTGAAAAATGCCTCTTTGTTTCATTCGGATCTCCGAAATCCAGTCTTGAAATCCCGAATCCAGCATGAATTGAAATCAGTAAAGGTTTTAACAGCAGTTGACGATAACTATCCTTTTGTGTTAAAAACTATTAAAGATGCGCCGCTGGTATTATATGCCATTGGCAATACAAATTTATTGACACAAAATCCAATACTTAGTGTGATCGGTACAAGAAAGCCATCACCTGAAGCGATGCGAAAAATGGAAAAATTTGTGCTGCCCTTAGTGCAAGACGACTGGATCATTGTCAGCGGTATGGCAGCAGGGATCGACAGCTACGCGCATCAGCTGGCAACTCAACATAAAGGGAAAACGATTGCTGTGCTTGGCAGCGGATTTAATCATATTTATCCAAAACAAAATACAAATCTTTTTAAACAGATTGCTAATAAAGGGTTATTGCTGTCCGAATACCCTCCGGACACCCCGCCCGAACGGTTTCACTTTCCTGAACGCAATCGGATTATCAGCGGTTTAAGTTTTGGTACATTTGTCATTGAAGCGACTGAAAAAAGTGGTACATTAATTACGGTTGATCAGGCACTGGATCAGGGCAGAGAAGTTTATGCACTCCCGGGTTCACCATTGACACCGCATACAAAGGGGTGCCACCAAATGATTCAGGATGGTGCAAAACTGGTCCAGAGTCCGGATGATATTTTGGAAGATTGGTTGAGAATAGAGCCAAATTGGGTCATATGAACCAAGCGAATGTCATAACATGTTTGACAAACACCGTGTAACTATTTAATATTAGTGAAGATTTTTCAATTCAACTTATGGATGCGAATCTGGGAGGAAACGATATGTCTGATTACCTCGTGATCGTGGAATCGCCAGCAAAAGCGAAGACGATCGAACGTTATTTAGGTAAAAAATATAAAGTGAAAGCATCGATGGGTCATGTCCGTGATTTGCCGAAAAGTTATACGGGGGTTGATCCTGATAATCAATTTAAACCGAAATATATTACGATTCGCGGAAAAGGCGACGTATTGAAAGAATTGAGATCTGCTGCCAAAAAGGCTGAAAAAGTCTATCTGGCAGCTGACCCTGACCGTGAAGGTGAAGCCATTGCCTGGCATTTAGCCTATGCGTTAAATGTGGATGAGAATTCCAACTGCCGGGTTGTGTTTAATGAAATTACCAAAGACGCGATTAAAGAATCATTTAAACATCCGCGATCGATTGATCATGATTTGGTGGATGCCCAACAGGCCAGGCGTATTCTCGACCGGCTTGTCGGGTATAACATAAGTCCATTACTATGGAAAAAAGTCAAAAGAGGATTAAGTGCCGGCAGAGTTCAGTCGGTGGCTGTTAAAATGATTATTGATCGTGAAAAGGAAATTAAGAATTTCAATCCGGAAGAATACTGGTCGATTGATGCCCAGTTTCAAAAAGATAAGGATGTGTTTGAAGGGGCCTTTTACGGGATCAGCGGCAAAAAGCAAGAATTGAAATCCGAGGCTGATGTCAAAGTAATCACGGATAAACTGGATGGTAAACAATTTTCAGTTGATAAAGTGAATAAACGTGAACGCAAGCGCAATCCGGCCAAGCCGTTTACAACATCATCACTGCAGCAGGAAGCGGCCCGGAAGATTAATTTCCGGGCGAAAAAAACGATGATGGTAGCCCAGCAGCTATATGAAGGCATCGATTTAGGCAAAAAGGCCGGTGGTATTACAGGTTTAATCACTTACATGCGTACAGACTCCACACGTATCTCAGAGTCGGCCAAACAAGAGGCTAAAAGCTATATAGCGGAGCATTACGGAAAGAATTATATTGGGTCACCCGGAAAGGCCAAGAATCAGCAAGGTGCCCAGGATGCTCACGAAGCCATCAGGCCTACATCAGTCATGCGTGATCCAAAATCATTAAAAGACGTTTTATCACGGGATCAATACCGTCTTTATAAACTCATCTGGGAACGCTTTCTGGCAAGTCAGATGGCTCCGGCTGTTATGGATACGATGACGGTCCATTTATTGAATAATGGCGTTGAATTCAGGGCAACCGGTTCAAAAGTGAAATTTAAAGGGTTTATGAAAGTATATATTGAAGGAACGGACGATAAAAAAAAGGATGACAATAAGTTTTTGCCCGATTTATCAGAGGGCATGGTTGTGGATGCGAAAGAGATTACACCGAACCAGCATTTCACGCAGCCGCCGCCGAGATATACCGAGGCAAGACTTGTCAAGACAATGGAAGAGAAGGGAATTGGACGGCCTTCAACCTATGCGCCCACACTCGACACGATACAGCGCAGGGGATATGTACAGCTTGATAATAAACGGTTCGTCCCGACTGAACTCGGTGAGATTGTCACTGATATCCTAAAAGAATTTTTCCCGAAAATCATTGATATTGACTTCACTGTTCAGATGGAAGAAGATCTTGATTCCATTGAAGAGGGAAAAACAGAATGGATCAAGGTACTGGATGACTTTTACAGCGGTTTTAGAAAGCGACTGGAAAAAGCAGAACAGGAGATGGAAAAAGTCGAAATCCGGGATGAGCCCGCTGGCATCACCTGTGAAAACTGCGGCCACGAAATGGTTTATAAAATGGGCAGATACGGTAAATTCCTGGCCTGTTCCAATTTTCCGGAATGCCGTAATACCAAGCCGATTTTAAAGAAAATTGGTGTGACATGCCCTAAATGTAAAAAAGGTGATGTTGTTGAGCGGAAATCCAAAAAAAACCGGAAATTTTTTGGATGTGACCGTTATCCGGCGTGTGATTTTGTTTCATGGGATAAACCTGTTTCAAGACCATGCCCGAAATGCGGATCATTGCTGGTGGAAAAGCGAACGAAAAAAGAAACGCGTGTCCAATGCACCAACTGTGATTATAAAGAATCCGCACAAAATTAACTGCCTGTTAAACGACAGGCAGTTTTCTTGTGCAGCAATTAGGGTATTACTTATACGAACGGGGTTATTTGAAAGGTCGGGAAAAAAGTGATGTTTTCACATTTTGGTCACAGAAAAGGAAGTTTTTTGATAATTCAATTCTTAATTGTTGACTAATTAAAATGAAAGAGATATAATTGCGCATTGGTAAGGTAAATTTACTTGACAGCCGCGGTGAATTAGAAAGGAATATGCCCATTTCTGAATTTTATCATAATTTAGTCAAGTTTATTGCATTCAGATAATTTATATGGTATGCTTTATTCGCTGTGAATCGAGGTGCGAAATTGAATCATTTTACCGAATTCAGTCACGCATTCAGAGAGTATTTGCAAGTCGAAAAGAATGCTTCACCATTTACCGTTAAATATTATATGGATGATCTGGAAAGTTTTTTTGCATTTTTGGATCAGGAAGCCATCAGCCGCCTTGAGGATGTTGATCATAAATTAATTCGCATCTACCTTACTTGGCTATATGAGAAAAAAATGGCGCGGCGGACGGTATCCCGGAAAATTTCCAGCTTGAAAAGTTTTTATCGATTTCTTGAGCGGCATAATCATGTGACAGAAAACCCATTCATCTATGTGAACGTTCCAAAAGCCGAAAAGACCATACCAGGATTTTTGTATATGGAAGAATTGGAGAAATTGTTTGACGTAAGCGATTTGGAAAAACCGCTTGGACAGCGCAATCAGGCGTTAATAGAAACGCTATATGCAACGGGGATACGTGTCAGCGAATGCCAGAGGATAAGGCTGTCGGATATTGATTTCTCCATCGGTACGATGTTCATTAAGGGTAAAGGCAACAAGGAGCGGTATATTCCATTTGGCCGCTTTGCTGAAATTGCCCTGGAAACATACATAAACGATGGGAGAGAAAAGCTGCTGCGTAAAGCTGATGCGGCTACGGACGCTGTCTTTTTGAATGCAAAGGGTGGCCCGCTGACCGTCAGAGGGATCCGTAAAATTTTGAATAAAATGGTTGAAGATGCGGCCATGACAATTCATGTACATCCGCATAAATTACGTCATACGTTTGCAACACACATGCTGAATGAGGGGGCTGACCTTCGCACAGTACAGGAGCTGCTGGGACACGAAAACCTGTCATCGACCCAAATCTATACACATGTAACGAAAGATCGATTGCGCCATGTGTATATGAATAGTCATCCGCGAGCCAAAGAGTAATCTTCACGGGAAGAGGTGATGGACGTGACAGCTGAGATGCATGCAACGACAATTTTTGCTGTCAGGCATAACGGACAGTGCGCCATGAGTGGTGACGGGCAAGTCACGTTGGGTAATGCTGTTGTTATGAAGCATAAAGCACAAAAAGTCCGCACGCTGTATAAAGGCCAGGTTCTGGCGGGATTTGCCGGATCTGTAGCAGATGCGTTTACATTATTTGAAAAGTTTGAAGGAAAATTGGAAGCTTTTGATGGCAATCTTGCCAGGGCTGCAGTGGAACTGGCAAAAGAATGGCGAAGTGATAAAGTGCTTCGCAAATTGGAAGCAATGCTTATCGTGATGAATAAGGAGAAAATGTTTCTTGTGTCAGGAACTGGTGAGGTCATTGAGCCTGATGATGGTATTCTTGCAATAGGTTCTGGCGGGAACTATGCATTGAGTGCCGGCAGGGCATTAGTCAGACACTCGCATGATCTTTCTGCAGGGGAGATTGCCCGTACAGCCCTTAAGATAGCCAGTGAAATATGTGTGTATACAAACGACCACATTACACTGGAGGTACTTGAGTGATAAGGAGGCCTTTCTTGAATGGGGATGGATTATACGCCAAAACAGATTGTGGAGCAGCTTGATCAATATATTGTTGGTCAGTCAGAGGCTAAAAAATCAGTTGCTGTGGCATTAAGAAACCGGTACCGGCGAATGAAGCTTGAGGAGAAAATCAAGGATGAAATTGTTCCGAAAAACATTTTGATGATCGGACCTACCGGAGTCGGCAAAACCGAGATTGCACGCCGGCTGGCAAACATGGTCAGTGCTCCGTTCGTTAAAGTTGAAGCGACTAAATTCACCGAAGTCGGTTATGTCGGCCGTGATGTTGAATCAATGGTCCGTGATCTGGTTGAAATGTCTTTCCGCATGGTAAAGGAAGAAAAGATGAACGAAGTGAAAGACCGTGCGGAAAAAGAAGCAAATAAGAAGCTTGTTGAGCTGCTTGTTCCACAGGCAAAAAAGCAAAACAATATGAAGAATCCGTTTGAAATGTTATTTTCGGCGCAGGATGATAATGGTGAAAGCAATGATTCGACTCATAAAGACGAAGAAATCCGAAATAAACGCAAGCAGGTTGAACATCAGCTGGCTTTAGGCGAATTGGAGGAAAGAATCGTTACAGTGGAGATTGAAGAACCGCCGCCATCGATGTTTGATATGCTGCAGGGCTCCGGCATGGAACAAATGGGAATGAACATGCAGGATGCACTTGGACAATTCATGCCGAAAAAGAAAAAGAAGCGGAAATTGCCAGTTTCAGAAGCTAGAAACGTGTTAACAACCCAGGAAGCCCAAAAGCTTGTTGATATGGAAGAAGCGGCACAGGAAGCCGTTAAGCGTGCTGAACAATCGGGAATATTATTTATTGATGAGATTGATAAAGTTTCCGGTGAAGAGAGCAATCAGGCCAATGTATCACGTGAAGGTGTACAGCGGGATATTTTGCCGATTGTCGAAGGGTCAACGGTTGTAACTAAACACGGTCCGGTGAAAACAGACCACATGCTGTTCATCGCGGCCGGCGCGTTTCACACAGCAAAACCATCCGATTTAATACCCGAGTTGCAGGGACGATTTCCAATCCGGGTTGAGCTGGAAAAATTAACGGTTGAAGATTTCAAGCGGATTTTAATGGAACCATCCAATGCCTTATTGAAACAATATTCGGCATTATTAAAAACAGAAGGTATAAATGTTGTGTTTACGGAGCAAGCTGTAAATAGATTGGCAGAAATTGCCTTACAGGTTAACCAGGAGACAGATAATATCGGGGCACGAAGACTTCATACGATATTGGAAAAACTATTGGAGGATTTATCGTTTGAAGCACCTGATATAAATATGGAAACGATTGAAATTACAGATGATTATGTTGATAAAAAATTAAGCAATATAGTCAAAAATAAAGATTTAAGTCAATTTATTTTATAAGTTGATTGGAATGGAGGATATTTAAAATGGAACTTTTAGAACGTGCAAGAAAAATTAATGCGTTGCTGCAAAAAACAACAGGTAAATCAGTGAATTTCAATGACGTATCGGCCACACTCAGAGATGTCATCAAAGGAAATGTGTTTATCCTCAGCAGACGAGGAAAACTGCTGGGCTATGCGATAAACCAGGAGATTGAGAATGAACGCATGAAATCAATGCTCGAAGAAAGACAATTTCCGGAAGAATATACGCAAGGATTGTTTAATATTTTTGAAACGACTGCGAATTTGGATATCGACAGCCCGTATACCGCTTTTCCGGTGGAGAACCGTGACCTGTTCAAAGATGGGCTGACGACAATTGTTCCAATCATTGGCGGCGGTGACCGGCTTGGCACATTGGTGCTGAGCAGACTGTCGGAAAGTTTCAGTGAGGATGATCTTCTGCTTGCTGAATATGGTGCTACTGTTGTCGGCATGGAAATACTGCATGAAAAAACCGAGGAAATTGAAGTGGAAGCCAGAAGCAAAGCAGTTGTTCAGATGGCTATCAGTTCGCTTTCCTACAGTGAACTGGAAGCAATCGATCATATCTTTGAAGAATTGAATGGTAATGAAGGATTGCTTGTTGCCAGCAAAATAGCTGACAGGGTTGGCATTACCAGATCAGTTATCGTCAATGCGTTAAGAAAACTTGAGAGTGCCGGCGTTATTGAATCCCGTTCACTCGGTATGAAAGGAACATATATTAAAGTGTTAAATGATAAATTTCTGGTAGAGCTGGAAAAATTACGTTCCAGATAAAAATTCTATAAGTAGGTAAAAAAACGGTTATCGACGACTGATAGCCGTTTTTTTAATGCCAGAAAATAAGTTGCTGCACTAAATAGTAAAACTCAGCAGGATTTACTTTCCGCTGAGCTTTGACGTTTAAATATATTAGAATCATGTAAATTATGCTGAGAAAAATTTGACACATATTTTTGATCTAAATTAATTTTGAATAGTTCATTTTAATATATAATAGAAGCTGGGAAATAATTCTATATTCTTTGTTGGGAGGAGATAACTAATGGGGATAAATAGCATCTTTAATAATTGCTGTGATAAATATCACATTTGTCCTTCTGAATAGGGGTTAAACTACACATTGGATACACTTGGAAAAGTTAAACAATTACGTTAAAAAACAGTCTAAAATGTTTTATGCCAGTACAAGAATGACATACAAAAAGGTTGGTGGGATTTGTGGCATTAATGCTTCATGGAAAGAAAGAATCGATACCGGAACTGCATGATGATACGTACATAATTGAGGATGTTAACAATCGGATCAATGAGTTATTGAAGCTTCTGCAAATCACGGATCAAGATTTTGAAAATGTAAAAAAGATAGATTCCATTATGGAAGAGCATGCGTTCGAAATGGCCAAACGGCATTATGATATGGTTATGAAAATCCCTGAAATCCAGCAAATTATGAGTGAAAACTCAAATTTCGACCGGTATACAAAAGCAATTACAGCGTACTTTAAGGAGTTGTCAAGGCCAAAATTTTCCAAGGACTATGTAGAATATCGGAAAAAGATTGGACGGGTCCATAGCCGGATAGGCTTATATGATGAATGGTATGTTGGCTCTTATATCCGGGTTTATGAATATTTGCTGCCAATTATTATAAAGAAATTCCGGCATTCACCAAAAACGATAACCGAAATTGTCCTGTCCCTTATTCGGATTATGACGTTTGATACGTTGGTTGTGATTAGCTCTACCCAGGAAGCAAACGATTATCATCTTGTGCAAAATATAAGCAAGGTCATGGAGTACGTTATAGGCGCGGATAAAGTCAAACTATTGTTGGACAGTGTCGACTCATCCATTGATGAAACATCGAGTGTCAGTGCAGCGTCACAGGAATTAAATGCATCGATTGAACAAGTGACGGAAAATGCAGTAGAAGTGTCCGAAAGTGCAGAGAAGATGATCGAAGAAGCAGGAGAAGGCCAAAAAACAATTGAACAGGCTTTAAATGGGTTTCTGACAATGGCAGAAGAATTCACCTCCACAAAAGAAAAAATAGATAATTTAATTGATAACATGGCCGGTACAACGCAAGTGATTGATACCATTAAAAACATTGCGGATGAAACGAATCTATTAGCCTTAAATGCCAGTATCGAAGCAGCACGGGCTGGAGAACATGGAAAAGGATTTGCCGTTGTTGCTGATGAGGTCCGGAAATTAGCGGAGCAAACTAAAACATCGGTTGAAGAAGTTTCAACAACGATTCATCAAATTCAAGGGCGTTCGAATGAGGTTGCCAGCGATGTCAAAGGCATGTCAGCGTCATTACAGGATCGGGTCGGGCATGCCAGACAATCGATTGACATGATTAATTTGATTACGGAACAAGTCAATCGTGTTGGTGAATCAATTAATACGATTGCGGCTATTACAGAAGAACAAGCGTCGGCAACACAGGATATTACAAATAGAATGGAAGCTGTTCATCAGCATACAGAAACGATCAGACGTCATGCAGAAGAAACCGGTGAATCGATTTATCATGTCAGTTCAGAAGTGAATGATCTAAGGAAACAGACCATCCGCAGCATACCTGAACTGACGCCGGAACAGCTGATACGGGTCGTTCAGACCGAGCATGCACTCTATCAGTGGTGGACATACAATGCCCTGTTAGGTTATCAATCGATAGACGATTTGAAGGAAATCGACCACGAGGCGTGCAGGTTTGGTCAGTGGTATGGGCAAATGAAAGGAAGTTCACTTGCAGCCTCACCATCCTTTAAAGCAATTGAAGAACCACATAGAGAATTTCACGAAATGGTAGAACAAGTGAAACAAACCATTGTACATGGGAATCAGTCTAATGCAAATGAGCTTCTTGAACAATTGAATGGCAAGACACATGACATTATTCGTTTATTGAAGGAACTGCAAGCGGAAGTTGTGCCGTGATTTTTAAACCAAAACGTTAAGCAATTATATAAGTTTTAATGATTTGGTCTCATATGCCATGTTAAGTTAAAAATTTCGACAAAATCGTGAATTTCTCTGAAGTTGGATCAAAATTTTAAATCCCTCTGCCGTTGTATTGATTGGGGATTTCCTATACACTTACTCAGCTATTTCCCTTATAACTAAACATCAATAAGTAAAAAGTTGTATAAAGTTGTTGATTTTTGTCGAATACAACTATTATACTAGTCTGTAGGAAATGGTTCATTTTTCCTATACCACCGAAGATAAAGGCAAACTATTCGAAAGGGTAGGACGCAAAGCTAAAGGGTCTAATATGCAGATTTTACGCATAATGATCGCCTGGCTGCCACTTTTTATTTTAATAGAGAACATTAATTTAAATTTTGCCTATTCACCTACTTCATGAATAGCCTTTTTTATTGATAAAGGGGGGAGCACTGGGAAGCAGGAAGATTCTTATAGAAAGGGCTGGGACAAAAGTGTTTTATTTAAGAAAATCAAACTAACTAGGAATTATGGTTGGTACGTATAATCCGCTCCGGAAATATACTTCGCTTTCCGCACGAACCCATTGATACAAAGCAACAAAATTAGTTGAGAACCTTTAACAACGAATGCGGAATGGAGCGTGACATGTTGAGTACAACAACTAAGGATCAAACGAAAGTCATAACAGACTTATTAA
>Ga0079226_10001547_pt1 | contig 17670 bp, 19 predicted proteins | sample Poulit2014_FD_76345 | JGI IMG/M metagenome (GOLD analysis project Ga0079226, IMG submission 76345) | Agricultural soil microbial communities from Georgia to study Nitrogen management - Poultry litter 2014 | ecosystem: Environmental > Terrestrial > Soil > Agricultural land | place: USA: Georgia...
ATTAGCTATTATCAAACATTTGAGGCGTTTATCTTTATCATATATCGGCTGTTAGCAAAAATCTACTCATTCATTCAGCCACATAAAAAAATCCCTTCGAATAGAAGGGAAGAGTGATTATATATTTTTAAATAAAACATTATTTTCTAAATGAATGTGATTAAATGTTTTATCTTCCATTTCTGCTAAGCGATCATATGTGACACGGTATGATCCACAAGCATTTTCTGGCGGTTGAAAATCATTCGTTATATAGCGAATTTCTTTTAGCAAGTTACCAGCGTGATCGTGCTCGGCTTCTAATCCACCGTTTGCAATGATAATATCTTCTCTTAATTGCTTATTAGGTTGTTCTGTATATTGTTTAATCAGTGGAAAGACTTCAATTTCTTCTTTTACTGAATGCTCGATCATTTCTTTTTTTAATTCTTTATAAAGCATGAGTAAGCTTTCTAAATGTGGATGTTCGCTACCATGAACATTGTATATTTTTTCAACGAGTTGTTCTAGTGGTTGGAGCTCATTTCTTAAATAATTATGATGTGTGTTTACAATATAATCAATTAATTCTGGGAGAGGCATACTATCCCAATCAAATGCTTCTTCTGCTGTCTCTTGCCACTTAGTATAAGCATCGTTAAGTGATTGTAAGATTGATTGTGCGTCAAGCTGTTCTTCAGCAAATGTTTTCTTTAAAACTTTATCACCGCCACAACAAAAGTCAATCCGATGATTTTTAAATAAATCACTCGCTTGAGGAAAAGCTTTAACGACTTCAGCAGGTGTATGTTCTTCAGTAAATACGTTCATTGAAATAACCTCCTATATAATAATGATACGTTTATATTAACGAGGTTAATGTCATTGTTCTGTGATTCGTATCACAAAACAATGACTAAATGTGAGAACTGTTAACACTTTGTGAAGGAAAGTCGTTCATCGAACTTAATGCCGATATTTTTTGCTTTCATTCCAACTAAATTTACCGAGCGATGAAGGAATAAAGTAAGATGATTGATTAGTTGCTTTCTTTTTGCTGACGTTAGGCTTCCAATTGATATATTTATATACAATTTGTTTCGCTTTTGATAAAGCCATTCGTGTCGGAGGGTTTCGATAAGTATCGGCTAGTTTACCGAGGTGATCAAGTGTTTTAAAATCATGTCTCTTTGGGAGAATATGGAAGTAATAATTGTCTACTTTTACGAGTAAAGTAGAGTGTTGATGGCTTAACTTAGGGTGATTTGAAAAGTGTAAACCAATTTTCTTACAACGTTTTTCTTTTAATAGTTTATTAATTGCTCGTTTTTTAATCGTATATAAATGTTTTGGTTCAGGTGCGGTTTTCGCATGTTTATTAATAATAAAGATGGCTTGAGCAATACTTTTTGTCGATAAGTCTGTTGTCATTTTATTCACCTCTTTCTATATAGTTCATTGTAATTGTTATTTTTGTCGTTTTAATGTTACTACGTTTATTTCGGGTTTGCATAGGAAACGAAAAGGCATACGAGTTGTTCCGATACCTTTACTAACGATCAACTTTAATCGATCGGTTATGTCATAAGCCCCGTTAACATATTTCTTTGCGTATTTTGGGGTATATAAATGACCGATAAACGGTAGACGTACTTGACCGCCGTGGCTATGTCCAGATAATTGGACGTCCACTGGAAAGTCTTTAGCGAAATCAGCATAATCCGGTGCATGAGACAATAGAATTGAAAAATCATCTTGATCAACGTGTTGGAACGCTTCTTCTAAACTAGGTTTTCCTAAAGACGCATCATCAATACCTGCGACAATGATTTGTTCATTATTAATTTTGATGGCAGAATGACTATTGTTTACCAACTTAAAATCAGCACGGTCCATGAGGTCTGTAATTTGCTTTGTTCCGTTCCCGCCGTGGTCATGATTACCGTAAACCCAAAACTTCCCGTGATTCGTTTTAATTGAATGTAGAGCATCAATCATTGTTGGATCCGTTTTGAACGTGTGGGGTTTGTCAATGAGGTCACCAGTAAAGACGACAATGTCGGGGTTTAGTTTGTTTACCTCTATACACATTTGTTTGAATTGTTTCACAGTATATTGAAAGCCGAGATGCGTATCCGATATTTGAACAACTTTAAAGTCATGAAAGGCTGTAGGAATGTTCTTTGAATGAATATCGTTACGTTTAACGTGTAAGGAAGCTGGTTCTATTTTGTGTGCATAATAATAAAGCCCGCCACTTGCAGCGATGACAGATAATGTACTTAATGTATATTTAAGAAACGATCTTCGATTCATCATACGTACAACCTTTCTAACAATAATTATAAGTGGAATGTTTTCTTAAATGTTTCAAAGTCTAATTGTAATTCTAAGCAGAGAGCTTCCACTTCTTTAAAGAAGTCAAAATTACTTTCAACGGGTTGATCTCTGTTTTCATAATAGTAGTTAAGTAAACGATAAAGTTTCTCAAAGGATGCTACATTTTTTTGTTTTTCCATATAAAGCCACCGTCTTTCATTAATGTTATTACTTATTATAAGTACTCTGTTACTATTTTACACGGAAAAAATATATAATCTATTAAATAAATGAAAAATCATCATATTAGTTGAATCAAAAATATAAAAATGCATACAAGTGAAATTTTTAAGTGAATTATGGTAGACTATATGTAAAGAGTTTAAAGATTGTCAAATATAACTCCTTTTGTATATGGTAGTTTTATTTTACCGGGAGTGATTGAAAAGGAGCGCTTAGTCATGAGTATGACACGGGAAGAAAAGCAGTTAACTGATATTTTAGTTGATGATTTAATGATACCAGCAGAGAAGGTTGCACACGTACAGTTAAATAACCCACTAGAGCATGCATTATTAGTTTTAGTTAAATCTGGGTATTCAGCAGTTCCTGTACTTGATCAAGATTACAAGCTCGTTGGGATGATAGGGAAGACGATTATTTTGGATCAAATTTTAGGGTTAGAACGATTTGAAACGGAAATATTATCTAATAAACAAGTGAAAGAAGTTATGCGTGATGACATTCATATTTTAACAAGAAAGGATAACTTTCTTTCGGGGCTCAAAGCTGTTATTAATTCTCCATTTATTTGTGTTGCTGATGAAGAAGGAGTATTCGACGGAATTTTAACGAGACGAGCAATACTTAAAGAATTACAAAAGGATTTATATCGATCTAAAAAATAATAATAAATGAGAGAAGCAGCTAGTCGAATACTAGCTGCTTTTTCAATTAGAGATAAAATTAAGAATAGTTTCTCATTAATAAGCAAATAAATTAATCAGAAATAAAGAGAGTGTTCACTCGCATGTAAGCTAATGGTTGACGTCATTAAATTGTAATATGTGACAAATTTATGTTCTTTTTATATTAATTCTAATTTAACATTGACTTAAATTAGAATGTCTCTTATAATAATATTTGGAGTTGGAAATAAAGTAAATATATATGGAGGTTTTTTACGTGGTAGAAAAGAATATTGTAACTAAAGTAAAAAGAATGGTAGCTGAACAAGCACCAAAATTTGAAATGGAAGCAGTTATGCCAAATAAAGAATTTGGTAAAGTAAGCTTAGATGAAATTATGAAAGAAGATAAATGGACTGTACTATTCTTCTATCCAATGGACTTCACGTTCGTATGTCCAACAGAAATCACTGCAATGTCAGATAGATATGATGAGTTTGAAGATTTAGATGCAGAAGTTATTGGTGTATCAACAGATACAATCCATACGCACAAAGCTTGGATTAACACATCACGTGATGATAATGGTTTAGGTGAGTTAGCTTATCCATTAGCTGCAGATACAAATCACCAAGTAGCAAAAGATTACGGTGTTTTAATCGAAGACGAAGGTATCGCTTTACGTGGACTATTCATCATTAGCCCAGAAGGTGAACTCATGTACCAAACAGTATTCCACAATAACATTGGTCGTGACGTAGATGAAACATTACGTGTATTACAAGCTCTTCAAACAGGTGGATTATGCCCTGCAAACTGGAAGCCAGGTCAAGAAACTCTATAATTAACGATAGATAGATGATTATAAGGAAGAAGAGCTGAGCAATGTGTTCAGCTCTCTTTCATTCTACTAGGAGGAATTGCTATGAGACTAAGAGATCAAATGCCAGAATTAGATGGAGCAACAAAGTGGTTAAACAGTGATCCGATTAAAAAGGAAGACTTAGTTGGAGAAAAGCCGACATTATTCCACTATTGGTCTGTCAGTTGTGAATTATGTAAAAATGCAATGCCAAACATTAATATATTCCGCGATGATTATAAAGATAAGTTAAACGTTATCGCAGTTCATATGCCACGTTCTGAAAAAGACTTAGACGTTGATCAAGTAGTAGAAGTTGCAGCAGAACATGATATTACACAGCCAATTTTTGTAGATAATACACATGCTTTAACAGATGCTTTTGCAAATGAGCACGTTCCAGCATACTACGTATTTGATAAAGAAGGGCAATTAAGACATTTCCAAGCTGGAGATGGCGGCATGAAAATGTTAGAAAAACGCGTTAATCGTGTTTTAGGTGAATAATTAACGAAAGGCTGACTAATCATAATGGTCAGTCTTTTTTTAATTGTCTTTACATCAGTTTCTACATATGCGAAAATCATTTTAAACGATTGAGTAAGTGTGGGGGAATAAAAATGAAGCGTGAATTTGCAGTTATAGGATTAGGTCGATTCGGTGCGAGTATTTTACATGAATTTGCACAAGAAGGCATGCAAGTCATTGCAATTGACCAAGATGAAGATCGAATAAATGAATATAAAGACGTTGCTTCCTACGCGATAATAGCTGACGCAACTGATGAGTATACACTTAAGGATATAGGTATTACGAATATTGATCACGTGATTGTTGCGATTGGAGACGACATTCAAGCGAGTATATTAACGACGATGATCTTATCCGAATTAGGTATTAAAAAAATAACTGTTAAAGCGCAAAGTCATTATCACGGGAAAATACTTAAAAAAATTGGAGCAAATCAAGTCGTACACCCTGAGCGTGACATGGGAAGACGAATTGCCCATAGTATCATTTCTAATAATATATTGGATTATTTAGAACTCTCAGATGAACATAGTATTGTTGAAATTAAAGCGAGCGAGAAAATGATTGGTAAAACTTTAATGGATTTAGATGTACGTGCTAAATATGGATGTAACGTCATCGCTATTAAACGGGATGCTGACATGAATGTTTCACCGATGGCTAGTGAGAAAATTGCAGCAGACGATATTTTAATTTTGATTGGTTCAGATGAGGATTTATCCATATTTGAAAAGAAAGTTGTTATTACGGACGATGATAAATATGTTGGTTAAATATAAAAAGACGTTAGTCGATAGGCACTCACAAGTTTCGAGTGTACCTTTTCGACTAACGTCTTTATTTTTATGAATTAAACTTCCATAATGATTGGTAAAATCATCGGACGACGCTTCGTTTTCTCATAGAGGAACGGCGCAATCGTGTCTGTAATTTCATTTTTTATCTCAGACCACTGTGTCGTTTTGCGGTCCATTACTTTTGCTAAATGAGCTGAAACAAGCTTCTGAGCATCATTAATCAGGTCTTCAGATTCTCTCATGTAAACAAATCCACGTGAGATAATATCTGGTCCTGACGCAATTTTGAAGTTCTTCATGTCAATACTTACGACGACAACGACTAATCCTTCTTCAGATAAAATGCGGCGGTCTCGTAAAACGATATTTCCGATATCACCAATACCGCTACCATCTACATAAATAGAGCTTGAAGGGATTTTTCCTGCAACAGCGGCTGTATCTTTACCTAAAGCTAATACGTCTCCATTATCCATAACAAATGAATGGTCAAATGGTACGTCACATGCGTTAGCTAACTTCGTATGTTCAACTAACATGCTATGTTCACCGTGAATAGGCATGAAGAATTTTGGCTTCATTAATCGTAACATTAACTTCTGTTCTTCTTGGCTCCCGTGACCAGATGTATGAATATTGCTTAACGATCCATGAATAACTTCTGCACCAGAACGTGTTAGTTGGTTAATAATACGGCTAACACTTACGTTATTACCTGGGATTGGAGAAGAAGAGAAAACAACTGTATCATCTGGATGAATCTGGATTTGACGGTGTGTACCGTTAGCGATTCTTGATAATGCAGCCATTGGCTCCCCTTGTGAACCTGTACATAAAATAGTTACTTCATGAGCTGGCAAACGATTGATTTGGTTTGTATCGATGAAAGTATCCTTCGGCGCTTGGATATACCCAAGTTCTTGACCGATTGAGATGGAAGACTCCATGCTTCTACCAAAGACAGCGATTTTACGATTGTTTCTAACAGCAGCTTCAACGACTTGCTGTAATCGGTAAATATTTGAGGCAAATGTCGCAAATATTAATCTACCATCTGTTTTTGTGAAAATATCATTAATATTTCCTCCAACAACTTGTTCTGAAAGGGTAAATCCAGGTACCTCACTGTTCGTACTATCAGAAAGTAGACAGAGAACACCTTCTTCACCAATTTGAGCCATTCGCGCAATGTCAGCTGGTTCACCGACTGGCGTAAAGTCAAATTTGAAATCCCCCGTATGAACGATGTTTCCTGGAGGCGTTTTTACAACAACCCCGTAAGCATCAGGGATACTATGTGTTGTTCGGTAAAAACTAACAGATGTTTTGCGGAACTTTATTATATCGTCTTCTGAAATCGTGTGTAACTTTGCACTTCTTAATAAACCGTGTTCTTCTAACTTATTTCTAATTAATCCGATAGCGAGCTTTCCAGCATAAATGGGCACATTAATTTCTTTAAGCAGATAAGGAATACCACCAATATGGTCTTCATGACCGTGTGTGATAAATAATCCTTTTATTTTATTTTCATTTTGAATGAGGTAGCTATAGTCAGGAATAACGTAATCGATTCCGAGAAGTTCGTCTTCTGGGAATTTAATTCCAGCATCAATTAAAATAATTTCATCTTGAAATTGAATGCCGTACGTGTTTTTCCCTATTTCTCCTAAGCCACCTAAAGCAAATACAGCTGTTTGATCATTTTTAACGAATTTCATTTGCTTATGCATTCTCCAATGTAAAATTGTCTGATTGTTGTTCATAAGTTAGATGTGCCCCATCTAACTGTTGAATGTACTCAATGTTGTAATTGTAATCTGCCATTATTCTTCTTGCATCACGCTCGGATTCAGCTTTAATATATAAGCTTTTTGTGCGCTCCCGTACAGGGGCTTCATCAGGTAATTCCTGATATAAAACTTTAAATACCATTTTATCTCTCCTAGTTTGTTATTGAATGTTTACTTTGATTATTAGTTAATGAATTTTATTTAAAACTTCACACGAACATTTTGCGAAAGAAAGCATTGCAAAAAACTAAGACAATTGCTTCGTTCGCCTCATAGTTAGTGTGTTTAGTACGATATAATGTGATTGGTAAAATATCTAGTCATGGTAGTCTTTTCTATAAATTGTAGGTGTGCGACCTCGTCCTAAAAAATCTTTCCATCTTTTCTTCAGCTTTTCCTTTAGTCGCTTGAACATAAAGGATACATCTCCTTTCTTCATTTTAGAAAAGCGAAAAACTTCTACCGATCCAAACCATCTTATCTCTAGTATAGTATGTATTTGTAAATATTGAAATGAAAAGATGATATAAAATGTAAAATCGTGTCATTTGCTCTGACAATTGTTCAATAACAAGGTAGTATAAGTATGTAAGAGAAGTATTGTTAAAAAGATAATAAAGGAGATGAATGAGTTTGGGGAAGAAGATAGTATTTTTTGATATTGATGATACGTTGCTTGATCGAAAGAGAAAACTGCCAACAACAACGATTGATTCGATTAAGCAACTCCAACAAAAAGGTATTAAAACAGTTATTGCAACTGCTAGACCTCCTTTTTTATTTGAAACATTAAGGAAAGAATTAAATATTGAATCATACATTAGTTTTAATGGGCAATATGTCGTTCATGACGGTGAGGTTATTTATGATAATCCTTTAAATCATGAGCAGTTACACGCTATTTATGAATCATCTTCAGCATATGATTTCCCTATGGGGTTTGTTAGTGAGAGTGAAATGTGTGCGACGAGAGATAATCATCCGTACGTTAAGCAAAGTATATTGTTAGAAACGTATCCACGGGTCGATCAAACGTTTCATAAAACAGAAAATGTCTATCAAGCGTTATTATATTGTAAAGTTGGTAAAGAATCTTCTATTAAAGAAAGTCATCCAGAATTTTATTTCCAAAGGTGGCATCCGTTATCGTGCGATATTATTCCGAAAGGGGCATCAAAAGCTGTCGGCGTACAAAAGATTTTAGAACGAGAAAATGTACGACTCGAACAATCTTATGCTTTTGGTGATGGTATTAATGATTTAGAAATGTTTGCAGAAGTTGGCAACAGTATCGCTATGGGAAATGCGATTGAAGAATTAAAATTAGCCGCGTCTTACGTGACAGAAGACGTGGAGAATGATGGCATTATGAAAGGTTTACAGCATTATCGTTTAATTTAAATGAACAAAATAAACATCGTCTCGCAAAAATGTGTCGCGAGACGATGTTTTTTATTCGATAGGAGAAGCCCCATCTGGTATAGCAAAAGGGTTCTCTTTATTGATATGGTCGTAGAACATCACGCCGTTTAAGTGATCGATTTCGTGCTGGAAGACTACGGATGGCAAGCCTCTTAATCTTAATTTTATTTCTTCACCATCAGGTGTGAAAGCTTTGACGGTAATTCGTGCATAACGTGGGACGTAACCATCGATATCTTCATCTACTGATAAACAACCTTCACCACTTGGTAAATAAGCTTTTTCAACAGAATGACTGATTATTTTAGGGTTAACTAACTTATAACTATATAACTTTTCATTGTCATCTTCGAAATGAATAGCGACTAAGCGTTTGTTTACACCTAGTTGCGGAGCAGCAATTCCAACCCCTGATCGTAAATCATAAGTTTCTGCAAGCTCTTCATCTTGGCTGTTTTTAACAAATGTTAACATTTCTTCTAATAATTCTTTATCTTCAGCTGAAAGTGGGATAGTCACTTCAGTTGATTTTTTTCTAAGGGCAGGGTGCCCGTCTCGAACGACGTCTTTCATAGTAAGCATACTTTCACCTCAAACAATATTGTATGTAACATATTTTCTTTTATTAATAAATATAGTATAAATCAGGAATGTTTAAAATACTAATAGAATCTATCGTGGCAATGTACTAGGAAAACATTTTAGGCGATTGAATAAATTATGTTATACTTAGTCGTCAACAATTTTATTCACGTGAAGGAGGAGTAACAGTCTAATGAATAACTTTATGAAGTATGGCCTTTTCTTCATTATTATAAGCGTTGTTGTTGCTGGTTGTAGCGGTGCATCGACAGAAGAAAAAGCTTATGAGTCACTTGAAGAATCAGTGTAAATTGAACGTGCTTTTGCTAGCGAACAGCAATCACTTATCGATTTAGAGCAAAAAGAACAAGACATTTATGAGCAGATGATTGAACTTGCAAAAGATGAAGATGAACAATGGAATGAATATATTGATGAAGCAATGGGTGTTCAAGAAGAACGTACACATATAATAGAACTTGAGAAAGAAATGATGGAAGATTCTAAAGAAGCATTTGACGAATCGCACGAATGGATAGAGAAAATTGACGATGATGAAACGAAAAAAATTGGATTAGAACTAACAGAGGTAATGGATGAACGATTTGCAACATATGATGAATTATATGAACTGTATGTAGAGACGTTAGCAAATGAACAAGCGCTGTACGAACTATATAAATCAGAAACGATTGATGAAGAAGCTATTAAACAAAAAGTAGACGATATTAATACGTCATATGAAGAGCTAATGTCCGTTAATGAACGATTTAATCATGAAACCGAAGCGTATAATTCAATGAAAAAAACATTTTATGAAGCATTAGATTTAGATATTACTTTTGAAGAAGACTAAAATTGTTAGTCTTTTTCTTTTGTTAACTTACAAACGTTGTATTGTTATTATCATAGGAATGTTGATAAAAATGAGTAGTACAGAGTGGTACAGTCGTCACGCTAAACTGTAACAGGTTGAAAAAGTAATCATTATAAAAGTGACGTAAAAATGTTATAAAGATATATGATAACTATGAACAAAGTGATTGACCAAAGAGCAATAAAAGGATAAACTTTATAATGAATTATATTTTGTACTACTTGTTTTATTATGCAAAATATAACAGATGTACGAGAGTTGCGCATCTGACTTGTTGATGTGAGCACATACGGATTTAAGGTCGGCATACGATCGTGAAAAAGAAAACAAGCTTAAAATAAATAAATGTAAGTGGAATGTAAAGGAGAGGTGACTCTAAATGGAACAAAAGTTATCACAAATTGAAAGTCAATTTGAGACGATTCAAATTTTAAATGAAGAAGGAAAGATTGTTAATAAAGAACTGGAACCAGATTTGTCAGATGAAGATTTAAAAGAATTAATGAGACGAATGGTTTATACACGTGTACTTGACCAGCGATCGATTGCATTAAACCGTCAAGGTAGACTAGGTTTCTATGCACCTACAGCAGGACAAGAAGCTTCACAGTTAGCGAGTCAATTTGCTCTAGAGAAGGGCGATTATATTTTACCAGGATACCGTGACGTACCACAGTTAATCTGGCACGGATTACCACTATACCAAGCGTTCTTATTTTCACGTGGACATTTCCACGGAAACGAAATGCCTGAAGGTGTAAGAGCGCTGAGCCCACAAATAATTATTGGTGCTCAATACGTTCAAGCAGCAGGTGTCGCTTTAGGAATGAAGTTACGTGGTAAGAAATCAGTTGCAATCACTTATACAGGTGACGGCGGGACGTCACAAGGTGATTTTTATGAAGGTTTAAACTTTGCTGGTGCTTATCAAGTGCCAGGTATTTTCATTGTGCAAAATAACTACTTCGCGATTTCAGTACCTGTTGAAAAGCAGACGTCAGCGAAGACATTAGCACAAAAGGCAGTTGCAGCAGGTATGGAAGGTTATCAAGTGGACGGTATGGATCCGTTAGCTGTATACGCTGTAACAAAGCATGCACGTGATAAAGCTATTGAAGGTGGAGGTCCGACTTTAATTGAAGCTTTAACGTATCGTTACGGACCGCATACAATGGCTGGAGACGACCCAACGCGTTACCGTTCAGATGATTTAGATAATGAATGGGAAAAGAAAGACCCAATCGTTCGCTTCCGCCTTTATTTAGAAGAGAAAGGCTTATGGACAGAGGACGAAGAAAATGCAGTGATAGAGCAAGCGAAAGAAGAAATTCGTGAAGCAATTAAAAAAGCAGACGCTTATCCAAAGCAAAAAGTGACAGATTTTATTTCTCACATGTTTGAAGAACTACCAACAAACTTAAAAGAACAATATGAAGAATATAAAGAAAAGGAGTCGAAGTAAAATGGCTCAAATGACTATGATTCAAGCAATTACGAACGCACTTCATACAGAACTAAAGAATGATGAAAACGTACTCGTCTTTGGAGAAGACGTTGGCCATAACGGAGGAGTTTTCCGTGCAACAGAAGGTTTGCAAAAAGAATTTGGAGAAGATCGTGTATTTGATACACCACTTGCAGAATCTGCTATTGGTGGACTGGCTGTTGGTCTTTCAATTGAAGGATTTCGACCCGTTCCAGAAATCCAGTTTTTCGGCTTCGTATTTGAAGTGATGGATTCAATTAGTGGGCAATTATCAAGAATGCGTTATCGTTCAGGTGGAACTGAAACTGCGCCTGTTACGATTCGTTCACCATTTGGTGGTGGTGTGCAAACACCAGAAATGCACGCAGATTCATTAGAAGGATTAATGGCTCAGTCGCCAGGACTTAAAGTAGTTATTCCATCAACACCTTATGATGCTAAGGGATTATTAATTGCATCTATTCGAGATAATGATCCAGTCGTATTTTTGGAACATATGAAACTATATCGTTCGTTTAGAGAAGAAGTACCTGAAGAAGCGTACACAATCGAATTAGGTAAAGCAGACGTGAAACGTGAAGGATCAGATGTTACAATAGTAACTTACGGTGCAATGGTTCATGCATCGTTAAAAGCAGCAGAAGAATTAGAAAAGGAAGATATATCAGTTGAAGTGATTGATTTACGTACAGTGTCACCAATTGATATCGATACGATTGTAGAATCTGTTAAGAAGACGAATCGCGCAATTGTCGTGCAAGAAGCGCAAAGACAAGCAGGTGTCGCAGCGAATGTTGTTGCAGAAATTCAGGAACGTGCAATATTACATTTAGAAGCTCCTGTTTACCGTGTGACAGCGCCAGATACAATCTATCCATTTGCAGCAGCTGAAGATACTTGGTTGCCAAATCATGAAGATATTGTAGAAAAAGTAAAAGAATCCATTAACTATTAATTTTAATTGACAAGGAGGTAATACAATGGCATTTGAATTTAAATTACCAGATATTGGTGAAGGAATTCATGAAGGTGAAATTTTAAAGTGGTTCGTTAAAGTTGGCGACGATATCCAAGAAGATGACCCCCTTTGTGAAGTACAAAATGATAAAGCAGTTGTAGAAATCCCTTCTCCTGTAGAAGGTACGATTAAAAAGATTTATGTAGACGAAGGAACGGTTGCAGTCGTTGGTGATACGCTCGTATCAATTGATGCTGAAGGTTATGAGAACGAAGAGTCAAGTGATGCAGCTGATGAAGAAGCAGAAGCGGCACCAGAGCAAACAGAAGCGAAAGAAGACGTAGAAGAAACGGCTCCAGAGCAAACGACAGATAAAGGTGGACGTGTTATTGCCATGCCATCTGTTAGAAAATATGCGCGCGAACAAGCGGTTGTTATTTCTGACGTTTCTGGTTCGGGTAAAAATGGTAGAATCTTAAAAGAAGATATCGATGCGTTCTTATCAGGTGACCAAGTGACAAGTTCTGATACTCAGACATCTGACGAAGCGGGAGAAGCAGCTACTAGTTCACAAGCACAAACAGTTTCTTCAGAAGGTGACTATCCAGAAACACGTGAAAAAATTCGCGGCATTAGAAAAGTTATTTCTGAAGCGATGGTTCGTTCGAAAACGAATGCACCACATGTCACGTTACTTGATGAAGTAGACGTTTCTAAATTAGTAGAACATCGAGGAGCATTTAAAGAAGTTGCGGCAGAGCAAGATATTAAATTAACTTATTTACCGTACGTCGTTAAAGCACTCGTTTCGGCACTGAAAAAATTCCCGATGTTAAATGCAGCAGTAGATGATGAAACAGAAGAAATCGTTTATAAGCATTATTACAATATCGGAATTGCAGCTGATACAGAGCAAGGACTACTCGTCCCAGTGGTGAAAAATGCTGACCGCAAGTCAATCTTTGAAATTTCAAAAGAAATTAATGAACTTGGTGCAAAAGCACGTGAAGGTAAGCTTGCACCAAATGAGATGCAAGGTGGTTCATCAACAATTACGAATATCGGTTCGGCAGGAGGGCAATGGTTTACTCCAGTTTTAAACTATCCAGAAGCATCGATTCTTGGTATTGGTCGAATTGCGGAAAAACCAATCGTTCGTGATGGTGAAGTCGTCGTTGCGCCAATGTTAGCTTTATCACTCGTATTTGATCATCGAATTGTTGATGGTGCTAATGCACAGATGGCATTGAATCAAATGAAGCGAATTTTAAATGATCCACAACTAATAATGATGGAGGCGTAAAATATGGTAGTTGGAGATTTCCCAATTGAAACAGATACGTTAGTCGTCGGAGCTGGTCCAGGTGGTTATGTTGCTGCTATTCGTGCCGCTCAACTCGGTCAAAAAGTAACGATTGTCGATAAAGGAACTTTAGGTGGCGTTTGTTTAAACGTCGGTTGTATTCCGTCAAAAGCGCTTATCCAAGCAGGTGCCCAAGTTCAGGCAGCTCAAGGAAATGCAGATATGGGGATTACGACGGAAGGTCATTCGGTGGACTTTGATAAAGTACAAGAATGGAAAGGGAAAATCGTCAATCGTCTAACAGGTGGGGTAGAATCCTTACTTAAAGGAAATAAAGTAGATATTGTCAAAGGTGAAGTTTACTTTGTTGATGAAAATAATGTGCGTGTAATGGATGAATCTCATTCACAAACATACACTTTTAAAGACTGTATTATTGCTACAGGGTCAACACCTATTGAAATTCCAAGCTTCAAGTACTCTGATCGCGTGCTTGATTCGACAGGAGCACTTAACTTAAAAGAAGTACCTGAAAAGCTTGTTGTCGTCGGTGGAGGGTATATCGGCGTTGAACTCGGCTCAGCTTATGCGAACTTAGGGTCAGAAGTAACAATTGTTGAAGGTGGAAAAGACTTATTTAACGGTATGTTTGAAAGACAGATGACACAGATTGTTAAACGTCGCCTCAAAAACAAAGGCGTTAAAATTGTAACGAAAGCGACTGCTAAAGGTGTTGAAGAGTCTGCAGACGGTGTTAAAGTGACGTATGAAGCGAAAGATAAAGAACAAACGATTGAAGCTGATTACGTATTAGTAACTGTTGGTAGAAGACCAAACACTGCGGATATTGGTTTAGAACAAGTGGGCGTGAAACTTGATGACCGAGGTCTCGTTGAAATAGATAACCAATGCCGTTCAAGCGTTTCAAATATTTATGCGATCGGTGACATCGTAAAAGGACAACCATTAGCTCATAAAGCATCTTATGAAGGTAAGATTGCTGCAGAAGCAATTAGTGGTGAAAAATCAGAAATTGATTATTTAGCAATGCCAGCTGTTGTTTTCTCTGATCCAGAAATTGCGACAGTCGGTTATACGCTTGAAGAAGCAAAAGAAGAAGGGTACGATGCGAAGTCTTCTAAATTCCCATTCGGTGCAAATGGAAGAGCGTTATCATTAAATGATAGTGATGGGTTCTTAAAACTTATTACACGTGAAGATGACGGACTCGTCATTGGTGCACAAATCGTTGGACCAAATGCAAGTGACGTTATTGCAGAAATTGGCTTAGCGATTGAAGCAGGTATGACTGCAGAAGATATTGCATTAACCATTCATGCACATCCTACATTGGCAGAAGTGACAATGGAAGCAGCAGAAGTTGCTCTCGGTCAGCCAATTCATATTATATAATTTGAGTATACGATAAAATATAAGCTAGAGACTTCCGGTGTTTACTGAAAAGTCTCTAGCTTATTCATCTTTAAAAACATCATGGTGGTGCTGACATGAAAAAAACATTCTTATTATTATTTACTTTAATACTCGTTGCAGGTTGCGAGCAAACACCAAACGAGAAAACAGCTCACGATCATCAATTACTTTCAATCATTGATAGGCAGTTAAATGTAGCAGATCGCTTAGTCAATGATAAAACATATGAAATTGCAGCAGACTGGTCGATCGTCTCAGATGACGAAGCGGAACGAGCTGTTTTATTAACAATTGATGATGCCCCTGAACGTTATTCATTAGAAATGGCTGAAACACTTAGTCAATTGGATGTACAAGCGATATTTTTTGTGAACGGTCATTTTTTAGAAAGTGAAGAGCAACGAAATATGTTAAAGGAAATATATGAATTAGGCTTTACGATTGGTAACCATACGTATAGCCATGAGAACTTAACGACGTTATCTGAAGAAGAGCAAAAGAATGAAATTATCCGAGTGAATGAAATGGTCGAAGAAATAACAGGCGAAAAACCGAAATTTTTTAGGGCACCATTCGGAGAAAATACAGAATATTCTAGAAAACTCATTGAAAAAGAAGATATGTTATTGATGAACTGGACATTTGGGTATGATTGGGAACAGCAATATATGGACGCTGAAGCACTTTCTAGTGTAACAATTGATAGTGAGTATTTAAAAGATGGCGCAAATATATTAATGCATGATCGCGAATGGACGAATGATGCACTTGAAAGTATTGTTAATGGATTGAGTGAAAAAGGGTATGACTTTATTGATCCAGAGAGAATACATTAAATGTTAACAAATTATTTTATTAAGGAGTATTCTCTTAGGTGTACATTCAGGTGCAAGAGAAAGGTGTAGAATATTGATGACAAATAAAAGTCAAGAAAATAATTCTAATCAGCTATCTAATTATTTATATTCTGATCAACTTATTATGGATTTAGTAGATATGTTTGATTCATCATATGATGTTATTTATGTATCAGATGCTAAAGGTAAAACACTTCGTGTAACTCCCCTAAGTGAGCATTTATATGGAAAAAAAGAGAGTGAGCTTGTTGGGAAAAATGTCTATGATTTAGAGGAAGAAGGTGTTTACTCCACCTCAGTTACACGTCTAGTTTTAGAAACAGGAGAAAAGATATCAAGAATTCAAACTACCGCATCTGGTATACGTTTGATGGTAACAGGGATTCCTATAAAGGATAATAAAGGAAACATTATTCGTGTTATAAATGCTTCACGAAACGTTACACAAGTAAGTAAAATAAAATCTGAAATGGAAGAAATGCGTAAAATAATAGAAGGATATAAAGAAGAATTAAAATCTTTAAGAAAGAAAGAAACTGAGCAAAAAACAATAACAAACAATGCGCAAATGGAAAAGGTTATTCAATTAGCTAAACGAGTAGCAACTGTTGATTCTACAATTTTAATTTTGGGTGAATCTGGTGTTGGTAAAGAAGTTATAACCAACTTTATTCACAAAAACAGTTCAAGAGCTGAAAACGCTTTTTTGAAAATTAATTGTGGGGCTATTCCCGAAAATCTTCTCGAATCTGAACTGTTTGGCTATGAGAAGGGGGCGTTTACAGGTGCTAATAATAAAGGAAAAGCAGGTTTATTTGAATTAGCTGATAATGGAACATTATTTTTAGATGAAATTGCTGATATGCCTTTATCTCTACAAGTGAAGTTATTAAGAGTTTTGCAAGAAAAAGAAGTGATGCGTATTGGAGGTACTAGATCTATTAGTGTGGATGCGCGAATTATTACTGCGACAAATACTGATTTAAAAAAGGAAGTTGCTAAAGGTAGGTTTAGAGAAGATTTATATTATCGATTAAATGTTATACCGATTAATATACCTCCTCTTCGTAAACGCCCTGAAGATATATTATTATTAGCTAACCACTTTATTGAATATTTTAATGAAACTCATACTACGGACAGAAGGTTTTCTCCTCAAATACTTCATGCCTTTCAATCATATGATTGGCCAGGAAATGTTCGCGAATTACAAAATATAGTTGAAAGACTTGTAGTTACTTCTGATGAGAGAAAAATTTCATCCGATCTACTTCCTGAGGAATTTCATAAATGTTCGATAAATGAAGAATCAGTAAAAGTAAATAAGATTATACCCCTTAAAAAGTGTTTAGAGTTAGCTGAAAAGCAATTACTGTCTTTAGCCAGAGAAAAATATAGTTCTACTACAGAGATTGCAAAAGTATTAGAAGTTAATCAATCAACAATAAGTAGAAAATTTAATAAATATAAATAACGCATAGAGCCTTCTATTGTATTAGAGGGTTCTATGCGTTATTGCATAATTGTTATGCATTTAAACATTAAAAATATTAAAGAATCTA